>Ga0209370_1000301_pt1 | contig 84204 bp, 76 predicted proteins | sample AgamicAtPrz_FD_187164 | JGI IMG/M metagenome (GOLD analysis project Ga0209370, IMG submission 187164) | Agave microbial communities from Guanajuato, Mexico - At.P.rz (SPAdes) (version 2) | ecosystem: Host-associated > Plants > Phyllosphere > Phylloplane/Leaf | place: Guanajuato, Mexico...
ATCCTGCTCGCCAAGGACCTGCTGCCGCTGATCCTCAAGGAGAACGGCGACAGCTTCAACATCAAGGACCTGCTGCGCCCGGCCACCTTCGTGCCCGAGTCCAAGCGCCTGAACGTGCTGCTGCGCGAGTTCCGCGCCAACCACAACCACATGGCCATCGTCATCGACGAGTACGGCGGCGTGGCGGGCCTGGTGACCATCGAGGACGTGCTCGAGCAGATCGTCGGCGATATCGAGGACGAGCACGATGTCGAGGAAGACAGCTACATCAAGCCGCTGCCCAGCGGCGACTTCCTGGTCAAGGCACTGACCCCGATCGAGAACTTCAACGGGTTCTTCGACAGCGAATTCTCCGATGACGAATTCGACACCGTCGGCGGCCTGGTGATGAGCGCCTTCGGCCACCTGCCCAAGCGCAACGAAACCACCGAGATCGGCGGCTACCGCTTCCGTATTCTCAACGCCGACAGCCGGCGGATACACTTGCTGCGCCTGACCCCGATCAACCGTTAAGGACGAAAATGCGCTGGATCACCCGCCCCGGCTGGCCCGGTAACCTGCTGGCCATGGCGGCCGGCGCTTCCACTCTCCTGGCCCTGGCGCCGTTCGACGTCTGGCCGCTGGCCATCCTGTCCATCGCCCTGTTCTACGCCGGCCTGCGCGAACTGACGCCGCGCCAGGCCCTGGGCCGTGGCTGGTGCTTCGGCTTCGGCCTCTATGGCGCCGGCACCTGGTGGATCTACGTCAGCATGAACACCTACGGCGGCGCCTCGCCGCTGCTGGCAATCGCCCTGCTGCTGGCGTTCTTCGCCTGCCTGGCGTTCTTCTTCGCCTTGCCCGCCTGGCTCTGGGCACGCTGGCTGCGCCGCGACGAAGCACCACTGGCCGATGCCCTGTGCTTCGCCGCCCTGTGGTTGCTGCAGGAGGCCTTCCGCGGCTGGTTCCTCACCGGTTTCCCCTGGCTGTACGCCGGCTACAGCCAACTCGACGGCCCGCTCGCCGGCCTCGCCCCGCTGGGCGGCGTCTGGCTGGTGTCCTTCGTCCTGGCCTTGAGCGCCGCCTTGCTGTGCAACCTGTACCGCCTGCGTGAGCGCCGTTCATTCCTGGCCGTCGGCGCGGTGTTGCTGGTGGCGCCGTGGATCCTCGGTATGGCTCTCAAGGACCACGCCTGGACCAAGCCGGCGGGCGATCCGCTGAAGGTCGCCGCCCTGCAGGGCAACGTCGAGCAGGACCTGAAATGGGACCCGGCGCACGTCAATGCGCAACTGGCGCTGTACCGCGACATGAGTTTCAGCTCGAAACCCGTCGACCTGCTGGTCTGGCCGGAAACCGCCGTCCCGGTGCTCAAGGACCAGGCCCAGGGCTACATCGACATGATGGGCACCTTTGCCGCCGAACGGAACTCGGCGCTGATCACCGGGGTGCCGGTGCGGCAGATGGTCCACCACCAACGCCGCTACTTCAACGGCATCACCGTGGCCGGCGAAGGCGACGGCACCTACCTCAAGCAGAAGCTGGTGCCGTTCGGCGAGTACGTGCCGCTGCAGGACATGCTGCGCGGCCTGATCGAGTTCTTCAACTTGCCGATGTCGGACTTCGCCCGCGGCCCCGAGGACCAGCCACTGCTGCAGGCCAAGGGTTACCAAGTGGCCCCGTACATCTGCTACGAAGTGGTCTACCCCGAGTTCGCCGCAAGCCTTGCCGCACGCAGCGACCTGCTGCTGACCATCAGCAACGACACCTGGTTCGGTACCTCGATCGGCCCGCTGCAGCACCTGCAGATGGCCCAGATGCGCGCACTGGAGGCCGGGCGCTGGATGATCCGCGCCACCAACAACGGCGTGACGGCGCTGATCGACCCGTTCGGCAGGATCACCGCGCAGATCCCGCAGTTCCAGCGGGCCGTGCTGTATGGCGAGGTGGTGCCGATGCAACAGCTGACGCCTTACCTGCAATGGCGCTCGTGGCCGCTGGCGATTGTCTGCGTGCTGTTGCTGGGCTGGGCACTGCTGGCCGGGCGGATCGCCAAGACCGTCTGAGCGACGCCCCCCTGTAGGAGCGGCCTCGTGCCGCGAAAGGGCTGCGAAGCAGCCCCGGGGGCTTGGCTTACATGCGCAGATCGCGGGGCCGCCTTGCGGCCCTTTCGCGGCACGAGGCCGCTCCTACAGGGGGCTGTGTGTGCTGGACATCAGTAGAACAGCCGATACCCCAGCAAACCCACCGCCTCGTTCAGCAGCTGCCCGTTCTGCCACATGACCCGGCTTTCCGGCAGCAACCCGGCGAACGGTCGCGCATGATCGCGCCCGAGGAAGCCCACCGGCGCCGGCACCACCTCGAACCCGGCCCGCTCGAAGCTCCAGCGCGAACGCTGCATGTGCCAGGCCTGGGTCACCACCACCACACGCCGGATGCCCAGCGGCTGCAACACCTTGGCGCTGAACTCCGCGTTTTCCCAGGTGGTACGGCTGGCGTCCTCCTTCCAGGTGACCTTCACGCCGAAATCGGCCTGCAGCCGATCGGCCATCAACTGAGCCTCGCTGGGTGGCGTGCCATAGTGCAAGCCACCGCTGGTCAGCACCGGCAACCCCGAGGACTTGGCCAGCTGGGCGGCATAGCGCATGCGCTCTAGCGCCACATAGGTTGGCTGGTCCGTGCCGCCCCACGCCGGATCGCCGCGCTCGCGCCCTGCCCCCAGGACCACGATGGCATCGGCCCTGGCCGCCAGGCCGGACCATTCATCGGCCATCAACGCAGGCTCTGTTTCAAGGGTTCGGGCAAGTTGCCCGACAGTCAGCGGCAGGCTCATCAGCCACAAGCCACCCAAGCCCAGGGCAAAACAGGCCGCCGCCAGGCGCGGGCGGCGACGGCGCCACCACCAGGCCGCCATCAGCAGCAGGAACAGGATGCCGGGCGGCATCAGCCATTGTTTGATGAAAAAGCGGATCGGCATCACACACCTCCATGGAAGGCATGCAGCCTAAGAGGATCGGCACCGGGCCTCAAGGGCAACCGGCGCCGATCGATGCGTGCATTGCGAAAAACCGGCGCGTCGATCCGCGCCTGCAACCCTGAACGGCTATCGGGACGGCAACGTCCTGGAGCTGGCTGGGGCGCCGGAGCGCTTGCGGTCCTTGAGCCAGACGATCCTGGCCGAGGACGGCTCCGGTTGCGGGTAGGCACCGGCACTGGCAAAACGGCCCTCCGGAAGGGATTCCAGATAAGCCTTGATGACCTCGAACTCGGCATGGCTCAGGCCACGCAACTCCAGTTCGGCAGGCATCTCGTCGCGCAATCGCACCGAGGTCCTGGCCACTTCCAGTGCCAGGCCCAGGCGGTCGATCAGGCGTTCGTATAGCTCCGGCTTGTTTGCGGTTAGTTGCGACTCTCCCATCCGTTCACCTCATTGAAGGTAAGAATATCTCCCCCCACAGATGAGCTTAGCGTCACTCGCAAAAGCGGCCGGGCGCCGCGACCAACGGACCGCGCGACGGGCGATGCAATCAGGGTTTCCCACGACGCGCGGCGCTCATGTATGCTACGGCGTTCACTCTCATAAGATACCGGAGTGCCGGACGCAGCGAGGTCGAGCTGCCTGGAACATGTCTCTTATTCCTCTCAATACAAAGTAGCCATGCACGAACAATACACGCCCCGTGATGTAGAAGCCGCCGCCCAGAATGCCTGGGACGAGCAACAATCGTTTGCTGTCACCGAACAGCCAGGCAAAGACACGTACTACTGCCTATCGATGTTCCCGTACCCGAGCGGCAAGCTACACATGGGCCACGTGCGCAACTACACCATCGGTGACGTGATCGCCCGCTACCAGCGCATGCTGGGCAAGAACGTCCTGCAACCGATGGGCTGGGACGCTTTCGGCATGCCGGCGGAAAACGCCGCGATGAAGAACAACGTCGCCCCGGCCAAATGGACCTACGAGAACATCGACTACATGAAGACCCAGCTCAAGAGCCTGGGTCTGGCCATCGACTGGTCGCGTGAAGTCACCACCTGCAAGCCGGACTACTACCGCTGGGAGCAGTGGCTGTTCACCCGCCTGTTCGAGAAAGGCATCATCTACCGCAAGAACGGCACCGTGAACTGGGACCCGGCGGACCAGACCGTACTGGCCAACGAGCAGGTCATCGACGGCCGTGGCTGGCGTTCGGGCGCGCTGATCGAGAAGCGCGAAATCCCGATGTACTACTTCCGCATCACCGACTACGCCGACGAGCTGCTGGAAAGCCTCGACGAGCTGCCGGGCTGGCCCGAGCAGGTCAAGACCATGCAGCGCAACTGGATCGGCAAGTCCCGCGGCATGGAAGTGCAGTTCCCCTACGACCAGGCCAGCATCGGTCACGAAGGCACCTTGAAGGTCTTCACCACCCGTCCTGACACCCTGATGGGCGCGACCTACGTGGCCGTCGCCGCCGAGCACCCGCTGGCCACCCAGGCCGCCCAGGGCAACCCGGCGCTGCAGGCGTTCATCGACGAGTGCAAGAGCGGCAGCGTCGCCGAGGCCGACATGGCCACGCAGGAGAAGAAGGGCATGGCCACTTCCCTGTTCGTCGAGCACCCGCTGACCGGCGAGAAGCTGCCGGTATGGGTCGCCAACTACGTATTGATGCACTACGGCGATGGCGCGGTCATGGCCGTGCCGGCCCATGACGAGCGCGACTTCGAGTTCGCCCACAAGTACAACCTGCCGGTCAAGGCGGTGGTACGCACCAGCGTCGGCGACGAAGTCGGCAGCGAGTGGCTGGCCGCCTACGGCGAGCACGGCCAGCTGATCAACTCCGGCGAATTCGACGGCCTGGACTTCCAGGGCGCCTTCGACGCCATCGAGGCCGCGCTGGTCCGCAAGGACCTGGGCAAGTCTCGCACCCAGTTCCGCCTGCGCGACTGGGGCATCAGCCGCCAGCGCTACTGGGGCTGCCCGATCCCGATCATCCACTGCCCGTCCTGCGGCGACGTGCCGGTGCCGGAAGACCAACTGCCGGTCACCCTGCCGGAAAACGTGGTGCCGGACGGCGCCGGTTCGCCGCTGGCGCGCATGCCCGAGTTCTATGAGTGCACCTGCCCGAAATGCGGCACCGCGGCCAAGCGCGAAACCGACACCATGGACACTTTCGTCGAATCGTCCTGGTACTTCGCCCGCTACGCCTCGCCAAACTACGACAAGGGCCTGGTCGATCCGAAAGCCGCCAACCACTGGCTGCCGGTGGACCAGTACATCGGCGGTATCGAACACGCGATTCTGCACCTGTTGTACGCGCGCTTCTTCCACAAGCTGATGCGTGACGAAGGCCTGGTCACCTCGAACGAGCCGTTCAAGAACCTGCTGACCCAGGGCATGGTCGTCGCCGAAACCTACTACCGAGTCGCCAGCAACGGCGGCAAGGACTGGTTCAACCCGGCCGACGTTGAGGTCGAGCGCGACGCGAAAGCCAAGATCATTGGCGCACGCCTGAAGACCGACGGCCTGCCGGTGGAAATCGGCGGCACCGAGAAGATGTCGAAATCGAAGAACAACGGCGTCGACCCACAGTCGATGATCGAGCAGTACGGTGCCGACACCTGCCGCCTGTTCATGATGTTCGCCTCGCCGCCCGACATGAGCCTGGAATGGTCCGACTCCGGCGTCGAGGGTGCCAGCCGCTTCCTGCGCCGCGTCTGGCGCCTGGCCCAGGCCCATGTCGCCCAGGGCCTGCCGGGCCAGCTGGACATCGCCGCCCTGAGCGACGAGCAGAAGGTCATCCGCCGCGCCATCCATGCCGCCATCAAGCAGGCCAGCACTGACGTGGGCCAGTACCACAAGTTCAACACCGCCATCGCCCAGGTGATGACCGTGATGAACGTGCTGGAAAAGGCGCCACAGGCCACCGCCCAGGACCGCGCCCTGCTGCAGGAAGGCCTCGAGGCCGTCACCCTGCTGCTGGCACCGATCACCCCGCACATCTCCCACGAACTGTGGAAGGCGCTGGGCCACGACCAGGCGGCGATCGACGCGGCCTGGCCGACAGTCGATGAGAGTGCCCTGGTACAGGACACCGTGACGCTGGTGGTGCAGGTCAACGGCAAGCTGCGTGGCCAGGTCGAGATGCCGGCTGCCGCCAGCCGCGAGGACATCGAAGCCGCCGCCCGCAGCAACGAGAACGTCCTGCGCTTCACCGACGGCCTGACTATCCGCAAGGTCATCGTCGTACCGGGCAAACTGGTCAACATCGTCGCCAACTGATGGCAACGCCCGCCTGCACACCCTGCAGGCGGGCGTAATCGGTCCACGAGGGAGCAACACACATGATCAAACGCAATCTGCTGGTAATGGGCCTGGCTGTCCTGCTCAGCGCCTGCGGTTTCCAGCTGCGCGGCACCGGCACTAATGAACTGAGCATCAAGGAGCTGGATCTCGGCGCCCGCAACCAGTACGGCGCCACTGTCATGCAACTGCGCCGCACCCTGGAAAACAGTGGCGTGAAAGTCTACGCCGGCGCACCGTACAAACTGGTGCTGACCAACGAGCAGGAAACCCAGCGTGCCGCCACCTACAGCGGCGGCAACCGCTCAGCCGAGTACGAGCTGACCACCGTGCTGAACTACACGATCGAAGGCCAGAACGACAGCCTGCTGCTGGAAGACAAACTGCAAGTACAGAAGTACTACGTCTACAACGGCAACAACGTCAACGGCTCCGGCCAGGAAGCAAACCAGGTGCGCGAGGAAATGCGCCGCGATCTGGTACAGAACATGATGGCCCGGCTGCAGCAGTTGACCCCGGCACGCCTGGACGACCTTCAGCGCAAGGCTGACGAACGTGCCAAGGCCGAGGCCCGCGCCCTCCAGGAAGCCCAACGCATCCAGGACGAGACACCCCAGCAATCGCCGCTGGAAGTCCCGGCTCCCTGAGCCTGAACGGGGCACCTGAGGTGCCCCGCCTCTTCCCATGAAGCTCGCTCCCGCCCAACTCAACAAGCACCTGCAAGGCCAGCTGGCGCCCGTGTACATCGTCAGCGGCGACGACCCGCTGCTGTGCCAGGAGGCCGCCGACGCCATCCGCGGCGCCGCGCGCCAGCAGGGTTACGACGAACGCCAGGTATTCAGCGCCGATGCCAACTTCGATTGGGGCAACCTGCTGCTGGCCGGTGCCAGCCTGTCGCTGTTCGCCCAGCGCCGCCTGCTGGAACTGCGCCTGCCCTCGGGCAAGCCCGGCGACAAGGGCGCCGCCGCGCTGATGGAGTACTGCGCCAACCCGGCCGAGGACACGCTGCTGCTGATCAGCCTGCCCAAGCTCGATGGCAGCGCGCAGAAGACCAAGTGGGGCAAGGCCCTGATCGAAGGGGCGCACTGCCAGTTCATCCAGATCTGGCCGGTGGACGCCCAGCAGTTGCCGCAGTGGATCAACCAGCGCCTGTCCCAGGCCGGCCTGTCGGCCCAGCGCGACGCCGTCGACCTGATCGCCGCCCGGGTCGAGGGCAACCTGCTGGCCGCTGCCCAGGAAATCGAGAAGCTCAAGCTGCTGGCCGAGGGTAACCAGATCACCGTCGAGACCGTCCAGGCCGCCGTCGCTGACAGCGCCCGCTTCGATGTCTTCGGCCTGGTGGACGCCATTCTCAACGGCGAGGCGGCCCACGCCTTGCGCATGCTCGAAGGGTTGCGCGGCGAAGGTGTCGAACCGCCGGTGATTCTCTGGGCCTTGGCCCGCGAGCTGCGTCTGTTGGCGGGGCTCGCCCAGCAGTTTAGCCAGGGGGTGCCGCTGGACAAGGCGTTCAGCCAGGCCCGGCCACCGGTGTGGGACAAGCGCCGTCCGTTGGTGAGCAAGGCCTTGCAGCGCCTCTCTGCGCAGCGCTGGGCCATGCTGCTGCAGGATGCCCAGCGTATCGATGCGCAGATCAAGGGACAGGCCGAAGGCTCGCCCTGGACCAGCCTGGCGCGCTTGTCACTGCTGATGGCTGGGCAGCGCCTGGCATTGCCTGCCGAGTAAAGCGCATCGCGGGGCTCCCTAAGGCACCGTGGGAGCGGGCTTGACCCGCGATGAGGCCCGCCGCCATAAACACAATCAATTGGCTCACGTAGTGCTACAGGCCTAAAGTGCGCCCGCCATCCACCCAGACCGGGAATCCACCATGAGCAAGAAGCCGAAAAAGCACGGCCCCAACAAGGCCAAGTCCATCGTCGCCCAACCGCTGTTCCGCTGCCGCCAGGAACGACCGGAAAAAGGCAAAGGCAGCTACCGCCGCGAAGCCTTCCAATCGAGAGATTGGGAGGCTTCCTGCTTTATGGCGGCATGAAAGGCATGAAATGCGCAGGCATGGTATGGTCGGCACCTGACCTGCAATTCTGGATCCGTGCATGCCCTCTCGTCTCACTCTCCGCTGGCAACCCCGCCAGCTGATCGCGGCCACTAGCTTCATCCTGCTCGTCGCCTGCGCCGAGAAACCCACCGCCGCCGATGCCCTGCCGCTGGCGCCCGCCCAGCCCGCTCCCGTCGTCACCCTGCCCGGCACCGCGCCCGAGGCCAGCGGTGAAATCCAGCCCCTGCAGACCTTCGCCCAATGGCAGGCCAGCTTCCGCCAGCAAGCCCTGCAAGCCGGTATCAGTGCCAGCCTGTTCGACCGCGCCTTCCTTGGCGTCACCCCGGACATGGACGTGATCAAGGCCGACCGCAGCCAACCCGAGTTCACCCGCCCGGTCTGGGAATACCTGGACGGCGCCCTGTCGCCGCTACGCGTGCGCAACGGCAAGAAACTGCTCGAGCAGAATGCCGATCTGCTGACCCGCATCGAACAGCGCTACGGGGTCGATCGCCAAGTCCTGGTCTCGGTATGGGGCATGGAAAGCAACTTCGGCCAGTTCCAGGGCAGCAAGTCGGTGATCCGCTCGCTGGCCACCCTGGCCTATGAGGGCCGCCGTCCGCAGTTCGCCCAGGACCAGCTGATCGCCGCCCTGCAGATCCTGCAGAACGGCGATATCCAGCCCGATGCGATGCGTGGCTCCTGGGCTGGCGCCATGGGCCAGACCCAGTTCATCCCGACCACCTACCTGACCCACGCCGTGGACTTCGACGGTGACGGCCGCCGCGACATCTGGAACAGCACCGCCGACGCCCTGGCGTCCACCGCGCACTACCTGCAGGCGTCCGGCTGGAAACGTGGCCAGCCCTGGGGCTTCGAGGTGCAGGTGCCCGCCGGTTTCGACTACTGGCTGGCCGATGGCAGCCAGCGCAAGAGCGTCAGCGAGTGGCTGCAGCTTGGCGTGAAGCTGCCAGCCGGCACCACCCTGCCAGCCAACAGCAGCCAGCTGTCCGCCGCCCTGCTGCTGCCCGCGGGCGCCAAGGGGCCGGCGTTCCTGGTGCTGGACAACTTCCGCGCCATTCTCAAGTACAACAACTCGTCGTCCTACGCGCTGGCGGTGAGCCTGCTGGGGGATCGTTTCTCCGGATGGGGGTTCATTGCCGGCAGCTGGCCGAAAGAGGACCTGCCGCTGAGCCGCAGCGAGCGGATCGAGTTGCAGACCTTGCTCAATGCCAAGGGGCATGAAGCAGGCAATCCGGATGGGATCATCGGCGCCAATACCCGCAAGGCCATCCGCAATGCGCAGCAGGCGCAGGGCTGGCCGGCGGATGGCTATCCGACGCAGAAGCTGCTCGATAGCCTGCGGCGCTAAAAGCCCAGGAGGCCGCTCCTACAGGAGATTGCGATCCCCTGTAGGAGCGGCCTCGTGTCGCGAAAGGGCTGCAAAGCAGCCCCGGCGATCTCAAGCCCTGAACAGATCCTGCAACAGCACCAGACTCTGCTCTTCGGCATCCAGTCGCACGCTTGCCCCCAACGGCAGACACACATTCGGATCACAATGCCCACTGCGCCACCCGGCCAGCACCGGCACCCCGAGCGGGCCGAAGATATCCAGCAGCAGCGGCGTCATCGCCGCCACCGTGATCCCGGCAAAGTCCCCCACCAGTACCCCACGCACCCCTTCCAGCTTGCCGGCCAGGCGCAGTTGGGTCAGCAGTCGATCGACACGGTAGAGCGGCTCGTTGACGTCCTCGATGAACAGGATGCTGTCCTGGGTGTCGACTTCCGCCAACGTCCCCAGCGTGTTGCCGAGCAGCGACAGGTTGCCACCGACCATACGCCCGCTGGCAACCCCAGGCACCACGCTGGTGAGCGGGAACTCGACAGGATGGTCAATCGCATCACCCACCCCCAGCCGCCCGCGCAGCTGCCCGAACAGAGAGCTGACGGTGGGCTCGAGCTTGCCCCCCAGCAGGTCGGCATTGAGCATCGCACCATGGAAGGCCAGCATCCCGGCCTGTCGGTTGAGCGCCGAATGCAGGGCGGTGATATCGCTGTAGCCCACCAGCGGCTTGGGATGGCGCCGGATCAGTTCGAAGTCGATGCGGTCCAGCAGGCGCATGCTGCCGTAACCGCCGCGCATGCACAGGATGGCGTCGATGTCCGGGGCGCTGAATGCATCGTGCAGGTCGCGCAGGCGCTGCTCGTCGCTACCGGCAAGGTAACCATCCGCCTGCAGCACCCCAGGGTAGATGCGGCACTGCTGGCCACGGTCTTCGAACCACTGACGGGCCTTGTCGGTATCCAGACGCGCCGGCCCGGCCGGGGCGACGATGGCAAAACGGGCGTTGTCAGGCAGGGCCTTGGGCAACAGGTACTCGGCAGTTTCCAGGCAATTCATCACGCCACTCCTTGCAGCTTGTCGCTTGAAACAGATCGCTCAAAAACAAAAATGCCGATGCCGCCTTCCGGCGCGCATCGGCATGTCCCGCTCAAGCCCGGTTCAGAGCTTGATCTTGGCTTCGTGAGCCTGCTGGTCGGCGTGGTACGACGAACGCACCAACGGGCCGGAGGCGACGTTCTTGAAGCCCATCTTGTAACCTTCCTCGGCGAACCAGGCGAAGGTGTCCGGGTGCACGAAGCGCTGTACCGGCAGGTGGTTGCGCGACGGCTGCAGGTACTGGCCGAGGGTCAGCATGTCGATGTCATGCTCGCGCATGCGGTGCATGACCTCGATCACCTCGTCGTCGGTCTCGCCCAGGCCCAGCATCAGGCCGGACTTGGTCGGCACGTGCGGGACCATCTGCTTGAATTTCTGCAGCAGGTCCAGCGACCAGTCGTAGTCCGAGCCCGGACGCGCGGCCTTGTACAGGCGCGGCACGGTCTCGAGGTTGTGGTTGAACACGTCCGGTGGGGTCTGCGCGGTGATTTCCAGCGCCACGTCCATGCGCCCGCGGTAGTCCGGCACCAGGGTCTCCAGCTGGACGCCCGGCGACAACGCGCGGATTTCGCGGATGCAGTCGGCGAAATGCTGGGCACCGCCGTCACGCAGGTCGTCGCGGTCCACCGAGGTGATCACCACGTACTTCAGGCGCAGGTCGGCGATGGCGATGGCCAGGTTCTTCGGCTCGTCCAGGTCCAGTGGCTTCGGACGACCGTGGCCAACGTCGCAGAACGGGCAGCGCCGGGTGCAGATGTCGCCCATGATCATGAAGGTCGCGGTGCCGCCAGAGAAGCATTCGCCCAGGTTCGGGCAGGAGGCCTCTTCGCACACGCTGTGCAGCTTGTGCTTGCGCAGCAGTTGCTTGATGCGGTCGACTTCCGGCGAAACCGGGATGCGCACGCGGATCCAGTCAGGCTTTTTCGGCAACTCTTCGGTGGGGATGATCTTCACCGGGATGCGCGCCACCTTCTCGGCGCCGCGCAGCTTCACGCCGGCCTCGACTTTCTTCGGCGCAGGGCGCGGGGTCACGTCTTGCGTGGGGATCAGGTTCGGCACGGCTTCTTGCACAGTTGTCATAATCAGTCGATTCCGCCCGTGAGGGTCGTCTGCTCAGCATAGTCGAGGTGCCTGACCAGCTGTCCGCGCAGCCTTGTCCTGACCTCGTCGAGTTCGATCGGACCTGCCAGGTCGCGTAGCTGGGTCATGGCCAGCCCCGCATACCCACAGGGGTTGATTCGGCGGAATGGCGCAAGGTCCATGTCCACGTTCAGGGCAAGGCCGTGGAAGGAACGACCGTTGCGGATTCGAAGGCCAAGGGACGCGATCTTCGCGCCATCGACGTAGACGCCTGGGGCATCGGGCTTGGCCACCGCCTGCACGCCGTAACTGGCGAGCAGGTCTATGAGCGTCTGCTCGATGCGACTGACCAGTTCGCGCACGCCGATGCTCAGGCGCCGCACGTCCAGCAGCAGGTAGGCCACCAGCTGGCCGGGACCGTGGTAGGTGACCTGGCCACCGCGGTCAGTCTGCACCACCGGGATTTCCCCCGGGATCAGCAGGTGCTCGGCCTTGCCGGCCTGGCCCTGGGTGAAGACCGGCGGGTGCTCGACCAGCCAGACTTCATCCTGGCTGTCCGGGCCGCGTTGCTCGGTAAAGCGGCGCATGGCCTCCAGCACCGGTTCATAGGGCTGCAGGCCAAGATCGCGAATACCGAGCACGCCGGACATCACAGCACCATTTTCACGATGCCGGTGGCACGCAGGGCACTGTTGATGTCGTGCAGCTGGTTCTCGCTCTCGGCAACGATATGCAGTTGCACCGTGGTGTACTTGCCTTCCTTGCTCTGGCGCTCGGCCAGGGTCGACAGGTCGACCTTGGCGTGCTTGCTGAGGATCTCGATCACGGTGTCGCGGAAACCGACAACGGTGTCGCCGATCACCTTGATCGGGTAGTCCTCGCAGGGGAATTCGATCTTGTGCGACTTGACGTCTTCTTCGCTCATGGCGGAAACGGCCTCGTAAGCCGTGGCAGCAACATCGCCCCCGCCTGGTTCACGGGGGCGTGCAGGTCACGTATCAGTTGAACAAACCGTAGAAGAACAGGCGGATGCTATCCCACATACGGCCGAAGAAACCAGCTTCCTCCACGCCGTCGAGGGCGATGAGGTCGGCGCTGTGAACCACTTTTTCGTCCAGTTTGACTTCCACTTTACCGATCACGTCACCTTTGGCGATCGGAGCGGTCAGTTGCGGGTTCATGGTCATCGAAGCCTGGAGGCGTTTCAATTGGCCTTTAGGCATGGTCATGGTCAGGTCGTTGGCCAGGCCGGCTTTCACCTGGTTGGTCGCGCCTTTCCATACCTGGGCCTGGGTCAGCTCAGTGCCTTTCTGGTAGAAGGTCTGGGTTTCGAAGAAGCGGAAACCGTAGGTCAGCAGCTTCTGGGTCTCGGCAGCGCGAGACTGTTCGCTGTTGGTGCCGAACACCACGGCGATCAGGCGCTGGCCGTCACGCACGGCCGAGGCGACCATGCAGTAGCCGGCTTCGTCGGTGTGGCCGGTCTTCAGGCCGTCGACGGTCTTGTCGCGCCACAGCAGCAGGTTGCGGTTAGGCTGCTTGATGTTGTTCCAGAAGAACTCTTTCTGCGAGTAGATGGCGTAGTGCGCCGGATCTTCGTTGATGATCGCGCGCGCCAGCAGGGCCATGTCGTGGGCCGAGGAGTAGTGTTCCGGATTCGGCAGGCCGGTCGGGTTCATGAAGTGGCTGTTGGCCATGCCCAGGTCGGCGGCGGTCTTGTTCATCATGTCGGCGAAAGCGTCTTCGCTGCCGGCAATGTGCTCGGACAGGGCGACCGAGGCGTCGTTGCCGGACTGGATGATGATGCCGTGCAGCAGGTCGCTGACAGTCACCTGGCTACCAACCTTGATGAACATGCGCGAACCACCGGTGCGCCAGGCGTTCTCGCTGACGGTGACCGGGTCGTTCTCGCCAATCTGGCCGCGACGGATGTCCAGGGTGGCGATGTAGGCGGTCATCAGCTTGGTCAGGCTGGCCGGCGGCAGGCGCTCGTCACCGTTGTTCTCGACCAGCACGTTGCCGCTGGACGCGTCCATGAGTACATAGGACTTGGCGGCCAGTTGCGGTGGTGCCGGCATCATCTGCTCCGCTGCGAAGGCAGCAGGCATGATCATCAGCAGAACGGGCAGGCAAAGTCGTTTGGCAAGGTTGGTGATGTTCATCCGTCTCTCGTAAATCGCTAATGGTCTGATGTTCCGTGGGCAAATTCGTTTACCCAGCGCCCCGTCAGTCTAGTTTTATGGCCGGTGGCCTGGCCCGACAGTGCGACGTAATGCCGCTGCGGGCAAAAGCGGGCATTGTACATGTCATTGCCCGGTAATTCATGAACAAACCGACAGGTCGGTGTGCTCTGCTTCGCGGGTAAACCCGCTCCCACAGGATCTGTGCATAACCCTGTGGGAGCGGGTTTACCCGCGAAAGGCCCGACGCGTACGTCAGTCGGTCACGACCTTCGCCTGCCCCAGGTTCGCCAGGCGAATGCTGTCCTGCGCCTGCTGGATCTCGCCCTGGCTGTTGATCGGCCCCAGGCGCACCCGGTGCAGGGTCTGCTGGTTACGCACCACGGAGCTGATGAACACCGGCGCGCTGACCATGGTGCTCAGCTTCGAGCGCAGCAACTCGGCAGCGTCCGGGTTGGCGAACGCGCCCACTTGCAGGATGCTGCCGCCGCTGGCGTTCGGCACATTGTTACCGCCTACCTGTACCGGCACCACCGGCGCCGCGTGCTGCTGCGGCGGCGGGGTCCACTGCTCGACCCGACCGGTGCTCGCGGCAATCGGCTGGGCCTGGGCCACCTGCGGTTCCTTGAGCACCATCGGTGGCTGCTGGCCACGCTGGGCCCACCATTGCTGTGGATCGATGCCTTCGACGCGCACATGGGCGGTGCCGGTCTCGGCATAGCCGAGCTTCTTCGCCGCGGCGTAGGACAGGTCGATGATACGGTCGGAATAGAACGGGCCACGGTCATTGACCCGCAAGATCACGCTGCGGCCGTTGGCCAGGTTGGTCACCCGCACATAGGCCGGCAGCGGCAGGGTCTTGTGCGCCGCGCTCATGCCATACAGGTCGTACAGTTCGCCGTTGGCGGTGTTCTGGCCGTGGAACTTGGTGCCATACCACGACGCGGTACCCTCGGCGCGGTAGTTGCGCGAGTCCTGCATCGGGTAGTAGGTCTTGCCCAGGACCGTGTAGGGGTTGGCCTTGTAGTTGCCGGTGTGCACGGTCGGCGTGGCGTCGGGGATCTTGTTGACGTCCACGTCCCACCAGGGCGCGCCGTCCTTGTGCGCACGGTTGATGTCCAGGCCCGGCTGCGCACGTACGGTGTTGCCGCTCTGCGGGGTGGACGGCCGGCTCGACGAGCAGCTGGCCAGCACCAGGCCGACGGCGACGCAGGTAAGCAGTTTTGCGGTATTGACGCTGAAGAGTTCGCGCATTTACTTGACGCCCCGTGCCAGAACCAGCTGTTCCGAAAGCTGATGCACCGCCATGGCATACATCACGCTGCGGTTGTAGCGAGTGATCGCGTAGAAGTTTTTCAGGCCCATCCAGTACTCGGGGCCATCCGCGCCTTCCAGGCGGAAGGCGGTGACTGGCAGATCATCGCGCAGCGCATCATGACCCGACCAGCCCAGCGCCCGCAACTGCGCGACCGTCCTGGTCGGCTCGATGCCGGTGGTCAGGCCTTCGTCGACCCGGGCGCCGGCCACGCTGGCGCGGCTGACCACAGGCTCCCCGGGCACCCAGCCATGGCGCTTGAAGTAGCTGGCGACGCTGCCGATGGCATCGTCCGGGTTGTTCCAGATATTGATATGGCCGTCGCCGTCGAAGTCCACGGCATAGGCGCGGAAGCTGCTCGGCATGAACTGCGGCAGGCCCATGGCGCCGGCATAGGAGCCTTTGAGCGTGAGCGGATCGAGCTGCTCCTCGCGGGCCAGCAGGAGGAACTCGCGCAGCTCCTTGCGGAAGAATTCGGCCCGTGGCGGGTAGTCGAAACCGAGCGTGGACAGGGCATCGATGACCCGGTAGTTGCCGGTGTTGCGACCGAAGAAGGTTTCCACGCCGATGATCGCGACGATGTACTGCGCCGGCACGCCGTATTCCTGCTCGGCGCGGGCCAGCACGGCCTCGTGCTGGCGCCAGAAGTCCACACCGCGGGCGATGCGCGCGTCGGTGATGAACATCGGACGGTATTCCTTCCACGGCTTGACCCGCTCGGCCGGCCGCGAGATCGCATCGAGGATCGCCTGCTTGCGCTGTACCTCGCGGAACACGCCCATCAGCTGCTCACCGGCAAAGCCGTAGTCGCGGGTCATCTCGCCAACGAACTCGGCCACCTGGGGCGAGCCGTCGTAGTCGCCGGCATTGGCCTGCTGGATTGCGCCGAACAGCCCCATCGCGCCGAACCACGGCGCCAGGCGGGCAGCCCAGCCACGCACTGCTTGCATGAAATTCTTCACCTTTTTCAAACCTGTGCAATCCATTTTCGGTGCGTATGGATCGACATCAGAACGCCAAACGCTGACAGCAGCGTCACCAACGAAGTTCCGCCATAGCTGATGAAGGGCAGCGGCACGCCCACCACGGGCAAAAGGCCGCTGACCATACCGATATTGACGAACACATAAACAAAGAAGGTCATGGTCAGGCTGCCCGCGAGCAGCTTGCCGAACAGGGTCTGGGCCTGGGCGGTGATCACCAGCCCGCGACCGATCAACAGGATGTAGATCAGCAGCAGCAGGCAGATGCCGACCAGGCCGAACTCTTCGCCGAGCACGGCGATAATGAAGTCGGTGTGGCTTTCCGGGAGGAAGTCCAGGTGCGACTGGGTGCCCAGCAGCCAGCCCTTGCCGAACACCCCGCCCGAACCGATCGCCGCCTTGGACTGGATGATGTTCCAGCCGGTGCCCAGCGGGTCGCTTTCCGGGTCGAGGAAGGTCAGTACGCGCTGTTTCTGGTAGTCGTGCATGACGAAGAACCACATCGCCACCGCCACCGGCACCGCCGCGGCGATCACGCTGACGATCCAGCGCCAGCGCAGCCCGCCCATGAACAGCACGAAGGCGCCGGAGGCGAGGATCAGCAGCGCCGTGCCCAGGTCGGGCTGGCGCACGATGAGGATGAACGGCACGCCGATCAGGACCAGGCTGATCGCGACATGCTTGAGGTGCGGCGGCAAGGTGCGCTTGGACAGGTACCAGGCGATGGTCGCCGGCATGATGATCTTCATGAATTCCGAGGGCTGGAAGCGAATCACCCCGGGAATGTTGATCCAGCGCGTCGCGCCCATTGCGTTGTGGCCCATGACGTCGACCACGACCAGCAGGAACACCCCGGCCAGGTAGGCCAGCGGCACCCAGCGCGCCATGAAGCGCGGCTCCAGCTGGGCGATGATGAACATCGACACCAGGCCGATGCCGAACGAGCTGGCCTGTTTCATCAGCAGGTCCCAGTTCTTGCCGCTGGCCGAATAGAGCACGAACAGGCTGCCGGCGGCGAGGGTCAACAGGATGAGCAGCAGGGGACCGTCGATATGGATGCGCTGCAGGAAGCTGGCGCGCCTGCGCATCACGTCCTCGCTGGAGAGCATGCGGTCGAAGTTGTTCTTCACGGGGCCGATTCCTGGGCGACTGTGGCGGGGGCGAACTCGGGCTTGAGCCGGCCGTTCTCGTCAAGCAGCCAGGCATCCATGACCTGGCGCACCACGGGGGCGGCGACGCCGGAGCCGGACTCGCCGTTCTCGACCATCACCGAGACCACGATCCTCGGATCGTCGGCCGGAGCGAAGGCGACGAACAGCGCGTGGTCGCGGTGGCGTTCCTGGAGTTTGTTGCGGTCGTACTTCTCACCCTGCTTGATCGCCACCACCTGGGCCGTACCGCTCTTGCCGGCGATGCGGTACTGCGAGCCGATGGCGGCCTTGCGCGCGGTCCCGCGGGCGCCGTGCATCACCTGCTCCATGCCGTGAGTGACCCTGGCCCAGTCCGACTTGTCGCGCAGGACGATGTTTTCCATGGGGTTCTCGTCCACCGGGGGCTGGCCTTCGATGGTCTTGGCCAGGCGCGGACGGTTCCACACGCCTTTGTTGGCAATCAGCGCGGTGGCCTGGGCCAACTGCAGTGGCGTGGTCTGCATATAGCCCTGGCCGATGCCAAGGATCAGGGTCTCGCCGGGGAACCAGGCCTGGCGGCGGGTGGCGCGCTTCCACTCACGGGAAGGCATCAATCCGGGCGACTCTTCGAACATGTCCAGGGCGACCTTCTGCCCGATACCGAACTTGTTCATGTAGCTGGACAGCCGATCGATCCCCATCTTGTGCGCAAGATCGTAGAAATACGTATCGTTTGACCGCATGATCGCCACATCCAGGTCAACCCAGCCATCACCGGTGCGGTTCCAGTTGCGGTATTTGTGATCGTAGTTGGGCAGTTGGTAGTAACCCGGGTCGAACACCCGGCTGCCTGCGGTCACCACGCCACTGTCGAGACCGGCGATCGCCACCGCCGGCTTGATGGTCGAGCCCGGCGGGTAGAGACCGCGCAACACGCGATTGAACAGCGGCCGGTCGATCGAATCGCGCAGTTCGGCGTAAGCCTTGAAGCCAATGCCGGTGACGAACAGGTTGGGGTCGAAGCTCGGCTGACTGACCATCGCCAGCACCTCGCCGGTGCGCGGGTCGAGGGCCACGATAGCGCCACGGCGCCCGCCCAGCGCCTGCTCGGCAGCTTCCTGCAGCTTGATGTCCAGGCTCAGCACGATGTCCTTGCCCGGTTTCGGATCGGTGCGCTTGAGCACTCGCAGTACACGGCCGCGGGCGTTGGTCTCGACTTCCTCGTAACCCACCTGGCCGTGCAGTTCGGCTTCGTAGAAGCGCTCGATGCCGGTCTTGCCGATGTGGTGGGTGCCGCTGTAGTTCACCGGGTCGAGGGTCTTGAGCTCCTTCTCGTTGATCCGCCCGACGTAGCCCACCGAATGGGCGAAATGCGCACCCTGGGGATAATGGCGGACCAACTGCGCCGCCACCTCCACGCCGGGCAGGCGGAACTGGTTGACCGCGATGCGGGCAATCTGCTCCTCGTTGAGCTCGAACAGGATCGGCACCGGTTCGAAAGGCCTGCGCCCCTGCTTCATGCGCTTCTCGAACAGGGCACGGTCGTCGGGGGTGAGCTCGAGCACCTCGACGATCACATCCAGCACGTCCTGCCACTTGCCGGCGTTGCCGGCGCGCTCGCGGGTCATCACCAGGCTGAAACTGGGGCGGTTGTCCGCCACCACCACGCCGTTGCGGTCGAAGATCAGCCCGCGGGTCGGCGGGATCGGCTGCACATGCACCCGGTTGTTCTCCGACAGCGTCGAGTGATAGTCGTACTGGATGACCTGCAGGTAATACAGCCGGGCGATCAGTACGCAGACGAGCAGCACCACCGCCACGGCGCCAACGACGACGCGGTTGCGCACCAGGCGGGCGTCTTTCTCGTGGTCCTTGAGGCGGATCTGCTGCGGCATCGGACAGGCTTACAGGTTCATTTGTGGTAGGGATGCCCGGACAACACGGTCCAGGCGCGGTAGATCTGCTCGCCGATGAGTATCCTTACCAACGGGTGCGGCAACGTCAGCGGCGACAGCGACCAGCGCTGTTCGCTACGCGCGCAGACTTCCGGCGCCAGCCCTTCCGGGCCGCCCACCATCAGGTTGACCGTACGCGCGTCCAGGCGCCAACGGTCCAGCTCGCCCGCCAGTTGCTCGGTACTCCAGGGCTTGCCATGGACCTCGAGGGTGACGATGCGTTCCCCTGGCTGCACCTTGCTCAGCATCGCCTCGCCCTCCTGACGGATCAGGCGGGCGACATCGGCGTTCTTGCCGCGGGTGTTCAGCGGGATTTCCACCAGCTCCAGCGCAAGCTCCGGGGGCAGGCGCTTGGCATACTCATGCCAGCCTTCCTCGACCCACTTGGGCATGCGCGAGCCGACCGCGATCAGACGCAGACGCACAGCGCTTCCTTATTCCCGGTCTTTGAGCTTGTCGGTGAAGTAGTCGCTGGCGTTTTCCGGACTGTGGTGCTTGGCATCGGCGGCACGGCTCTGCTCGGCACCCAGCCACAGGCGCTCCAGGTCGTAGAACTGGCGGGCAGCGGCGGTCATCATGTGCACGATGACGTCGTTCAGGTCCAGCAGGACCCAGTCGCTGTCGCCCTTGCCTTCTTCACCCAGGGGTTGCGCACCCTCTTTCTTCACCGTTTCACGGACCTTTTCCAGCATCGCGTTGATCTGGCGGTTGGAGGTACCGGTGGCAATGATCATGTAGTCGGTCAGGCTGTGCTTTTCGCGCACGTCGATGACCTGGATGTCCTGGGCCTTGACGTCTTCCAGGGCGCTGATGGTCAGTTTGACCAGCTCTTCGCCACTGATGCCATTGATTTTCTGCTTGCTCATATAAAACTCGTTCAACTCATTAAGTGAGGCGCCCATGGGCGCCGTCAGTTGGACACACGATACAGGTCGTGCGCCTCGATATAGGCCAGTACTGCGTCCGGCACCAGGAACCGCGCCGACTTGCCGCTGGCCAGCAGCTGTCGGATCTGCGTGGCGGACACCGCAAGCGGGGTCTGCCAGACGAACGAAATGTGCCCCGCCGGGCCGGACATGGCGGTGGGATCGCTCTCCGAGCGCGCCGCCAGCAGGTTGCGCAGCGCGTCGGGGGGTTCGACATCGGCATCCGGGCGTTGCAGCACCAGGATGTGACAGTGTTGCAGCAGTTCTTCCCAGCGATGCCAGCTGGGCAGGCCGCAGAACGCGTCCCAACCCAGCACCAGGAACAACTGGTCGTGCGCGTGCAGCTGCGCACGGATCGATTCAAGGGTGTCGATGGTGTACGACGGCTTGTCGCGGGCCAGCTCACGGTCATCCACGCTCAGGCGTTCGACACCCTGCACGGCGCCGCGCACCATGGCCAGGCGGTCCTGGGCCGACACCTGCGGCGTGTCGCGGTGCGGCGGGCGGGCGTTGGGCAGCAGGCGCAGCTCGTCCAGGTGCATGAACTCGGCCACTTCCAGCGCGCTGCGCAGGTGGCCGATATGCACCGGGTCGAAGGTTCCGCCGAGAATGCCGATGCGCCGGACTGCCACCGCGTTGCTCAACTCAGTACGACTCCTGGCCGCGCAGCTGGCCGTCGCCGATCACCACGTACTTCTCGCAGGTCAGGCCTTCCAGGCCGACCGGGCCGCGGGCGTGCAGCTTGTCGGTGGAGATGCCGATCTCCGCGCCCAGGCCGTACTCGAAGCCATCGGCGAAGCAGGTCGGGGTGTTGAGCATGACCGACGCCGAGTCGACCTCGGCGATGAAACGCCGGGACTGACCCTGGTGCTCGGTGATGATCGAGTCGGTGTGGTGCGAGCCGTAGTGGTTGATGTGCTCGATGGCCTGCTCCAGGCCATCGACGACGCGAATCGACAGGATTGCGTCGAGGTATTCGGTGTGCCAGTCGTCTTCGCTGGCCGGCTTGGCGTCGATGATCGCCCGGGTGCGTTCGCAGCCGCGCAGCTCGACGCCCTTGTCGTGGAAGCGGCGGGCCATTTCCGGCAGGAAGCGCTCGGCCACGGCCTGGTCCACCAGCAGGGTTTCCATGGCGCCGCAGATGCCGTAGCGGTAGGTCTTGGCGTTGAAGGCCACGCGCCAGGCCTTGTCCAGGTCGGCATGGGCATCGACGAAGACATGGCAGATGCCGTCCAGGTGCTTGATCACCGGCACCCGGGCATCGCGGCTGATGCGCTCGATCAGGCCACGACCGCCACGCGGGACGATCACGTCGACGAACTCGGGCATGCTGATCAGCGCGCCCACGGCCTCGCGGTCGGTGGTCTCGACCACCTGTACCACCGCCGGTGGCAGGCCGGCCTCGGCCAGGCCACGCTGGATACAGGCGGCGATGGCGCGATTGGAGTGGATGGCCTCGGAGCCGCCGCGCAGGATGGTGGCGTTGCCCGACTTCAAGCACAGGCTGGCGGCGTCGATGGTCACGTTGGGGCGCGACTCGTAGATGATGCCGATGACACCCAGCGGCACGCGCATCTTGCCGACCTGGATGCCCGACGGGCGGTAGCTCATGTCGCGGATGGCGCCGACCGGATCCGGCAGGCTGGCCACCTGGCGCAGGCCGGTGATCATGCTGTCGATGCGCGCCGGAGTGAGCGCCAGGCGATCGAGCAGCGCCGGCTCCAGGCCGTTCTTGCGCCCGTTGGCCAAGTCTTGTTCGTTGGCTGCGGTGAGCGCGTCGCGGGCCGCGTCGAGGGCATCGGCGGCGGCCTGCAGGGCGCGGTTCTTCTGCGCGGTACTTGCACGGCCGATCACCCGCGAGGCCTCACGGGCGGCGCGACCCAGGCGGGTCATGTAGTCAAGAACGGACTCGGTCATGGGTTCGGTGTCTTGGCAAAGGGGAAATCGGCTGATTATAACTGGAGCGCTCGGGTACGCCCAGCGGCGGGTGGCGGATGGTAGAAAATGCTGGGAGGAATGTGTAGGAAAGATGTAACGACCCGTATCAGCATTTCCTGCGCCTGATCCGGCCCTTTCGCGGGTAAACCCGCTCCCACAGGCTCTGCGCATAACCTGTGGGAGCGGGTTTACCCGCGAAAGGGCCAATCACCGACCTGGCGATTCAGCCTCGATTAAGCCATTCATTGCTATCATCGCCGCCTTCACAGCCACGAATCGCGCGTATGTCCGCTCCTGCCCCCTGCCCGGCCCGGGCCTTGCCCGACAGCTTCTTCGACCGCGACGCCCAGACCCTCGCCCGCGAACTGCTGGGCAAGGTCATCCGCCATCGCCACGGCGATCTCTGGCTGGCAGCGCGGATCATCGAGACCGAGGCCTACTACCTGACCGACAAGGGCAGCCACGCCTCCCTCGGCTTCACCGAGAAGCGCAAGGCGCTGTTCCTCGACGGCGGGCATATCTACATGTACTACGCCCGTGGCGGCGACTCGCTGAACTTCAGCGCCCAGGGGCCGGGCAACGCGGTGCTGATCAAGTCCGCCTACCCCTGGACCGACGCCATCTCCGACGCCAACAGCCTGGCCCGGATGCAGCTGAACAACCCCGATGCCAGCGGCAACCTGCGCCCGCCCGAGCGCCTGTGCAACGGCCAGACCCTGCTGTGCCGGGCCCTGGGCCTGAAGGTGCCGCACTGGGATGCGCAACGCTTCGACCCCGAACGCCTGTATGTTGAGGACTGCGACATACAGGTACCAAAGGTGATCCAGACCACCCGCCTGGGCATCCCCCACGGCCGCGACGAACACCTGCCCTACCGCTTCGTCGATGCCGACTACGCGCGCTTCTGCACGCGAAACCCGCTTCGCCGCGGCCAGGTCGAAGGGAAAGACTTCTTCATGCTCGAACAAGGAAACTGAACCATGGGCCAATGGCTCGACAGCCTGACCACCTGGCTTGGCGCCAATCCGCAGTGGCTCGGCCTGGCGATCTTCATCGTCGCCTGCGTCGAATGCCTGGCCATCGCCGGCATCATCGTGCCCGGCACCGTGCTGCTGTTCGCCGTCGCCGTGCTGGCAGGCAGCGGTGCCTTCAGCCTCGGCGAGACCCTGCTGCTGGGATTCCTCGGCGGCCTGCTGGGCGATGCGATCTCCTACGGCATCGGCAAGTACTTCCACCAGAACATCCGGCGCCTGCCGCTGCTGCGCAGCCACCCGCAGTGGATCGGCAGCGCCGAGGCGTACTTCCAGCGCTACGGCATCGCCAGCCTGCTGGTCGGCCGCTTCATCGGCCCGCTGCGGCCGATGCTGCCGATGGTCGCCGGCATGTTCGACATGCCGCTGCCGCGCTTCATCGCCGTAAGCCTGGTGGCCGGCGCCGGCTGGTCGGTGGCCTACCTGCTGCCGGGCTGGGCCACCGGCGCGGCCATGCGCCTGCCACTGCCCGAAGGGTTCTGGCTGGACGCCGGGATCGTCGTCGGCGCCCTGGCAGTGCTGATCGGCCTGAGCCTGAGCACCAGCATCCGCGACCAGCGCCATGGCACCCGGTTGATCGCCGCCCTCAGCGGCCTGGCCGTGGCCGCGCTGTTCATCGGCTGGCCGTACCTGAGCGAGTTCGACCAGGGCGTGATGACCCTGGTCCAGGAACACCGCAGCCAGGTGATCGACGGCGCCGTGGTGCTGGTCACCCGCCTGGGCGACTTCCGCACCCAGTTCTTCCTGGGCGGCCTGCTCACCGGCTTGCTGCTGCTGGCGCGACAATGGCGCCATGCCTTGTTCGCCGGGGCGACGCTGATCGGCACCGCCGCCGCCAACGGCACCTTGAAATGGCTGTTCGCCCGCGCCCGTCCCGAGGTGCTGGTCGATCCGCTGACCAGCTACAGCATGCCCAGCGGCCACAGCTCGGCGTCGTTCGCCTTCTTCCTGGTGCTGGCGGTGCTGGCCGGACGCGGCCAGCCGCCGCGCATGCGCCTGACCTGGGTCATGCTGGGCTGCCTGCCGGCGCTGGCGATCGCCTTGTCGCGGGTGTACCTCGGGGCGCACTGGCCGACCGACATCCTCGCCGGGGCACTGCTGGCGTGCTGCGTGTGCGCGGCGAGCCTGACCCTGGTGCAGCATCGCCAGCCACTGGTGGCGCTGGCGCAAAGGGTGTGGTGGCTGGTGCTGCCGGCGTGCGTCGCGTTGCTGGCGTTCTTTGCCCTGCATGCGCTGCCAAAGGCGTTGTTGCGTTACCAATATTGATGAAGTCGCAAATCCCTGTAGGAGCGGCCTTGTGCCGCGAAAGGGCTGCGAAGCGGCCCCGGGATTTTGGCGGCATTTGCGATAGTCGGGGCTGCTGCGCAGCCCTTTCGCGGCACAAGGCCGCTCCTACAGGGATCGCATGGGGCGCTGGGCGGGCGAACCCGATCAGGCGAACAACTCGCCCTGGATCCGCTCGAGCAACGCCTGGATCGCCTCCAGCCTGAGCTGTGGCGAATCGATGGCCAGCAGGTCGAGCTTGTCCTCTTCCATGAACGGCAGCAGGTAGGCCAGTTGGTTGCCCAGCGACTGGCGCCCGTCCACGTCGCGCGGCATGTCCAGGGCCTCGACCATTGGGTGCTCGCCCAGCGCCAGCAGCAGGGCCAGCAGGTCGTCGTCCTGCTCCACCAGCGGGCTGTCCGCCAGGTCCGGCAGCCATTGCACCTCGGCGAGCATCAGCTGGTCCTTCTGCACCTCGGTCCGCTCGACGCGAAACCGCCGCACGCCCTCGACGCGAATACCCAGCAGGCCGTTGTCCTGCTGCACGAAGTCGCGGATCAGCGCCTCGCAGCCGACCGAGGCCACCACTGGCGGCGCCTTGCCCACCTGTTCGCCTTCGAGGATGCACACCACGCCGAAACCGGCGCCCTGCTTCATGCAGCGGCCAATCATGTCCAGGTAGCGCGCCTCGAAGATCTGCAGGTCGAGCAGGCAACCGGGGAACAGCACGGTATTGAGGGGAAACAGCGGTAACGTCATCTCGACTCCTCAAGCCACCAGGCTGACCGCCAACGGCAGGAACACCGCCGTGGCCACCCCCATCAGGCTCATCGCCAGCGCGGCGAAGGCGCCGCATTCGTCACTTTCCTGCAAGGCCACCGAGGTGCCCACCGCGTGGGCGGTCACCCCCAGCGCCATGCCCCGTGCCTCGGGGCTGAGCACGCCGCAGCGGGTCAACAGCGCCGGGCCGAAGATCGCGCCGATCACCCCGGTGATCAGCACGAACACCGCGGCCAGCGCCGCCACCCCGCCGATCTGCTCGGCCACCAGCATGGCGATCGGCGAAGTGACCGACTTCGGCGCCATGGTCATCAGGATCATCTTTTCGGCACCGAACCACCACCCCAGCACCAGGCACGCCACGGTGGCGAACAGGCCTCCGACTACCAGCGTAGTAAATGTCGGCCAGAACAGCTGCCGAATACGCCGCAGGTTGAGGTAGAGCGGCACCGCCAGGGCCACGGTGGCCGGCCCCAGGAGGATGTTCATGATCTCGGTGCTCTTGCGGTATTCGGCGTAGTCGATGCCGCAGGCCAGGAGGATGCCGATCACCACCAGCATCGACACCAGCACCGGTTGCAGGAAGATCCAGCGGGTCTTCTCGTAACCCGCCAGCACCAGCTGGTAGGCGGCCAGGGTGATGCCGATGCCGAACAACGGATGATGGATGACCGCCTCGAGCGTGCCGTGCCAGTCGAGGATCATGGTTGCTCCTCGCGCTTGCCCTGGCGGTGGATGAGCTTCTGCATCAGCACGCCGACGAACACCAGGGTCAGCAGGCAGGAGATCAGCAGGGCCCCGACGATGGCCCAGAAGTCGGCGGCGATGTCCCTGGCATAGACCATCACCCCCACCGCCGGCGGCACCAGCAGCAGCGGCAGGTAGCGCAACAGGCTGCCGGCGGCCTCGTTGAGCGGCTCGCCGACCTCGCCGCGGATCATCAGGAAGACCATCAGCAGCAACAGGCCGATGATGGGACCGGGCAGGATGGGCAGCAACAGGTGGTTGATCGCCGTTCCCAGCAACTGGAACAGCACCAGCCAGGTCAAACCACGCAACAGCATATGGACCTCCCTCAGAGCATGGCGACCATTATAAGCACGCTAAGCAATTGCCTATAAGGCGATATTCGGCGAAAAGCGGGCAACTTGACTGAAACGGTTCGCCGTGCTGATCTTGCACATTCGTACCAAATGACAATCTGGAGATGTCGCGATGCCCTATGTACCCGTTACAGAGCTTTCGCAGTACGTTGGCAAGGAACTGGGACGTTCCGCCTGGCTGAAGATCGATCAGCAACGCATAAACCTGTTCGCCGAGGCCACCGGCGATTTCCAGTTCATCCATGTCGATCCGGTCAAAGCGGCCAAGACCCCGTTCGGCACCACCATCGCCCATGGCTTCCTCACCCTGTCGCTGATCCCCAAGCTGATGGAAGATATCCTCGTGCTGCCCGAAGGGCTGAAGATGGTGGTCAACTACGGCCTGGACAGCGTGCGCTTCATCCAGCCGGTGAAAGTCGACAGCCAGGTGCGACTGAAGGTCGAGCTGACCGACGCCACCGAGAAGAAACCGGGGCAATGGCTGCTCAAGGCCACCGTCACCCTCGAGATCGAAGGCGAAGAAAAACCCGCCTACATCGCCGAGCCACTGTCGCTCTGCTTCGTCTGATACGCCCCAGGGGTCGCCACGCGGCCCCGATTCACGCACCCGAGCATTCTGCGGCATACTCGGCGCATCGATTGTCCCGGAACCCGCCATGCGCCGCCTGCTCCCCCTGACCCTGATCCTGTTGCTCGCCGCCTGCGGCGAAGGCGAACCGCTGTCGCCCCCGGACGCCCGACTGCCCGATGGCGGTCGCTACCGTGGCCAGGTAGTCGATGGCCTGTTGCAAGGCGAGGGGCGCATCGACTATCCCAACGGCAGCTGGTACGCCGGCACCTTCAAGGACGGCCAGTGGCATGGCCAGGGCGAATGGCACGGCAGCAACGGCGAGGTCTATCGCGGCCAGTTCAGCGCTGGCCTGTTCCAGGGGCTGGGCGACTTGACCACCCCCGGCAGCCACTATGCGGGTACCTTCAAGCATGGCCGCCGCGACGGCGAGGGCACGCTCAAGCAGAACGACCAGACCTACCGCGGCCAGTTCAAGGACGACCAGTACGAAGGCGCCGGCCAGCTCGAACTGGCCGACGGCAGCCGCTACCAGGGCCTGTTCGCCAAGGGCAAGCCCAATGGTGCCGGTGTGCGCAGCGACGCCAGCGGCAACCAGTTCAGCGGCCACTTCATCGACGGCCAGCTGCAAGGCGCCGGCACCTACGACAGCGCCGACGGCGAGCAGTACATCGGCGAATTCAAGGACAACCGCCTCGAAGGCCGGGGGCGCTACGAGAGCGCCGACGGCGATGTCTGGATCGGCGACTTCAAGGATGGATCGCTGGTCGGCCAGGGCGAACTGCTGGGCAGCGACGGCAGCCGCTACAAGGGTGGTTTTCGCGACTGGCGCTTCGCCGGCAGCGGTACCTTGCAGTTGGCCGACGGCAGCCAGTATGTCGGCGCCTTCGCCGATGACGCCTACCACGGTCGCGGCAAGCTGACCCACCCGGACGGCCGGGTCGAGAGCGGCACCTGGGTCAACGGCGTGCGGGTGCGCGATGCCCAGGGCAAGTTGCTGCCCGACCCACTGGACCTGGCCCTGCTCAACCAGGGCAAGCTGCTGAGCGATGCCCTGGCCAAGGTGCCGGCCTCGGAGCCGCCAGTGCAGCTGTACAGCCTGGTGGTGGCCGGCGACGGTCAGCAGAGCGTGTTCCTGCGCGAGGCCGACTATGTCAGCAACATGCTCAAGGTGCGCTTCGGCGCCCACGGCCAGGTGACCCTGGTCAACCATCGCGACCACCTGGCCGACCGCCCGATGGCCACCCGCGAGAACCTCACCCGCGCCGCCCGCACCCTGGCCGAGCGCAGCGGTCCCGAGGACCTGGTGTTCATCTACCTGACCAGCCACGGCAGCCACGACCACCAACTGGTGCTCGACCAGCCGCGCCTGCAACTGGCCGACCTGTCCGCCGACGAGCTGGCCAGCGCCCTGGCCCCGCTGAAGGACCGCGACAAGGTAATCGTCATCTCGGCCTGCTATTCCGGTGGCTACATCGCCCCGCTCAAGGACGACCGCACCGTGGTGATGACCGCCGCCCGCCCCGACCGGGTGTCGTTCGGCTGCTCCGAAGAAGCCGACTTCACCTATTTCGGCGACGCCCTGTTCGCCCAGGCGCTGAACCAGACCGACGACCTGAAACAGGCGTTTGAACTGGCGCGGCAAAGCGTTGCCGAAAGAGAACGAAGGGAAGGCTTCGAAGCCTCGGAGCCGCAGCTCTGGGCGCCGCCGGCAGTGATCAGCCACTGGCAGCGCCTGCGCCGCCAACAGGCCGAGCAAGCCCTGCGCAATGAAGCCCAGCCAGCTTTGGGGGAACAGGCAAAAAAACCTGGCGCCCACTAAGCTGTGTAGTAACGAGGGAGAGACATCATGTACCTGACGCCTCAACATGTCCTGCTTGCCGGTGCCACGGGTCTGACGGGTGAACACCTGCTCGACCGCCTGCTCAACGAGCCCACCATCAGCCGCGTGCTGGCACCGACCCGCCGCCCCCTGGCCGAGCATCCGCACCTGGAAAACCCGGTGGGCGACCCGGCCGTGTTTCTCCCGCAACTGGCCGGCCGCGTCGATATCGCCTTCTGCTGCCTGGGCACCACGCTCAAGCAGGCAGGCTCGGAAAACGCCTTCCGCGCCGTCGACCTGGACATGGTCGTGGCCTTCAGCAAGCGTGCCCGCGAGATGGGTGCGCGCCACCTGCTGGTGATCAGCGCCCTGGGCGCCGATCCGAAATCCTCGGTCTTCTACAACCGGGTCAAGGGCGAGATGGAAGAGGCGCTCAAGCAGCAGGACTGGCCGCAGTTGACCATCGTGCGACCTTCGTTGTTGCTGGGCGAGCGGATCGAGCCGCGCCTGGGTGAACGGATGGCGGCGCCATTCGCCCGCCTGATACCGGGCAAGTATCGGGGCATCGAGGCCTGTACCCTGGCCCGGGCGCTGTGGCGCCTGGCGCTGGAGGAGGAAGATGGGATTCGGGTGGTTGAATCGGACGAGCTGAGAAAACTCGGCAAGAAATAGCATTGACCTGTTATGGCCCTTTCGCGGGTAAACCCGCTCCCACAGGGAGTGCACTGACCCTGTGGGAGCGGGTTTACCCGCGAAAGAGCCGCTACAGACCGCCGGTGGCGTTAAAGCCCACCCCCGCCGCCGTCAACAACGACAATGGCAGCAGCACGGTATCCAGCAACGCGCTCCCCGGCAGGTCCAGCCCAGGATAGGCCGGTGCCTCGGCGCCAAAGCGATCCTCGGGACAGCAACCACCATTGATCACGTACAGGTCAAGCCGTGTCCCGGCATACACCACCGGCGCCCCCGGTTTGTTGGCATCGAGGGTGCGCACCGTAGCGCAGCCGCCGAGCTGGGCCAGTATCACCAGCCCCGCCAGCACCCGCTTCAATCATCGACCCCGTAGTGATGCTCGCCCCAACGCGGCAGCATGTCCTGCGGGATGTTCAGCAGGTTGAGGATGCGCGCCACGACGAAATCGACCAGGTCGTCGATGCTCTGCGGCTGGTGATAGAACCCCGGTGCCGCCGGCAGGATCACCGCGCCCATCTGCGACAGCTTGAGCATGTTCTCCAGGTGGATGGTGGAGAACGGCGCCTCGCGCGGTACCAGGATCAATTGCCGACGCTCCTTGAGGGTCACGTCGGCGGCGCGCTCGATCAGGTTGTTGCAGGCTCCCGTGGCGATCGCCGAGAGGGTGCCGGTGGAACAGGGCACCACCACCATCGCCGCCGGCGCGCCGGAGCCCGAGGCCACTGGCGACATCCAGTCTTCCTTGCCGTACACGCGAATCTGCCCGTCGGCCGCGCCGGTGTACTCGGTGAGGAACGCCTGCATGGCCTGGGGCTTGGCCGGCAGCAGCACGTCGGTCTCGGTGGCCATCACCAGCTGCGCGGCCTTGGAGATGAGGAAGTGCACCTCGCGGTCCTCGCGCACCAGGCAGTCGAGCAGACGCAGGCCATACTGCGCCCCGGAGGCGCCGGTCATGGCCAGGGTGATGCGTTCCGGCCCGCTCACTTCAGCGCCTCGGCCAGCTTGCCGTGCAGGCCGCCGAAGCCGCCGTTGCTCATGATCACCACGTGGGTGCCCGGGCGGGCCTGGCCCTTGATGCGCTCGATGATGGCCTCGAGGCTGTCGGCCACCACGCTCGGCACCTTGCACTGCGCGGCGGTGCCCGCCAGGTCCCAGCCCAGGTTGGGCGGCGCGTACCAGATCACCTGGTCGGCGTCGTTGACGCTCTCCGGCAGGCCATCGCGGTGGGCGCCGAGCTTCATGGAGTTGGAACGCGGCTCGATCACCGCGATCACCGGCGCCTCGCCGACGCGCTTGCGCAGGCCGTCGAGGGTGGTGGCGATGGCGGTCGGGTGGTGAGCGAAGTCGTCATAGATGGTCACGCCCTGCACTTCGGCGACCTTCTCCATGCGCCGCTTGACGCTCTTGAACGCGCTCAGGCCTTCGATGCCCATGGCCGGCGCCACGCCGACATGGCGGGCAGCGGCCAAGGTAGCCAGGGCGTTGGAAACGTTGTGCTGACCGGTCAGCGCCCAGTCCACGACACCCTGGGCCTCACCGTCGAACAGCACCTCGAAGCGCGAACCGTCGGCGCTGAGCAGGCGCGCCTGCCATTGCCCGCCTTCGCCGGTGGTCTGCACCGGGGTCCAGCAGCCCATGCCGATGACCCGCTCCAGCGCCTGCTCGGTGGTCGGGTGGATGACCAGGCCTTCGCTGGGGATGGTGCGCACCAGATGATGGAACTGCCGCTCGATGGACGCTAGGTCCGGGAAGATGTCCGCGTGGTCGAACTCGAGGTTGTTGAGGATCGCGGTGCGCGGATGGTAGTGGACGAACTTGGAGCGCTTGTCGAAGAACGCGCTGTCGTATTCGTCGGCCTCGACCACGAAAAACGGCGTACCGCCCAGCCGCGCCGACACCGAGAAGTTCTGCGGCACGCCGCCGATCAGGAAGCCCGGGCTCATGCCGGCATGCTCCAGGACCCATGCCAGCATGCTGCTGGTGGTGGTCTTGCCATGGGTACCTGCTACCGCCAGGACCCAACGCCCCTGCAGCACATGGTCGGCCAGCCACTGCGGGCCGGACACATAGGGCAACCCCTTGTTCAGCACGTACTCCACCGCCGGGTTGCCCCGCGACATGGCGTTGCCGATCACCACCAGGTCAGGTGCCGGCTCCAGCTGGGCCGGGTCGTAGCCCTGGGTCAGCTCGATGCCCTGGGCCTCGAGCTGGGTGCTCATCGGGGGATAGACGTTGGCGTCGGAGCCGGTGACGCGGTGGCCCAGTTCCTTGGCCAGCACGGCCAGCGAACCCATGAAAGTGCCGCAAATACCGAGAATATGAATGTGCATGATCGACCTCGCAAAACGTCGAGGCAGGGTAGCCCAGGGCGAGGGAAATCGCACTCGCTGTTTCGCTCAACCGGCCCTGGCGATGCCGTGTTTGCGCAGTTTTCGATACAAGGTATTGCGGCTGATGCCCAGGTGCTCGGCGACGCGGGTCAGGTGCCAGCGGTTTGCCTCCAGTACGGCGAGCAGTGCGTCGCGCTCGGCGTGTAGGAGCGGCCTTGTGTCGCGAAAGGGCTGCGCAGCAGCCCCGGCGATTTCAGCGACATGGTCAGGATCCTGGGGCCGCTCTGCGGCCCTTTCGCGACACAAGGCCGCTCCTACAGAGGGCGCGCCATGGCGGACAATTGCAGGGAGATCGGAAAACTCGATATGCGCGCCTTCGCACAAGGCCACCACGGTGCGCAGCACATTCCTCATCTGCCGCACGTTACCCGGCCAGGTGAAGTCCAGCAGCGCCTGGCGGGCGGCCGGGTCGAGAGTGATGGCCTGGCCCTCGGCCTCCTGCGCCAGCAGGAAGTCGAGCAACTGCGCCTTGTCGCTGCGCTCGCGTAGCGCCGGCAGGGCGACTTCCAGGCCATTGAGGCGGTAATAGAGGTCTTCGCGGAAACCACCCTGTTCCACCCGTTCCAGCAGGTCACGGTGGGTGGCGCTGACGATCCGTACATCCACCGCCTGCGGCTCGCCACCGATGGGCACCACCTGGCGCTCCTCGAGCACCCGCAGCAGGCGGGTCTGCAGCGCCAGCGGCATGTCGCCGATCTCGTCCAGCAGCAAGGTGCCGCCATCGGCCTGCAGCAGCTTGCCGCGCATGCCCTCCTTGCGCGCGCCGGTGAAGCTGCCGCCGCGATAGCCGAACAGCTCGCTTTCGATCAGGCTCTCGGGAATCGACGCGCAGTTGATCGCCACGAACGGCTTGTGCCGGCGCGAGCTGGCCTGGTGCACGGCCTGGGCGAAGGCCTCCTTGCCGCAGCCGGTCTCGCCGCGCAGCAGCAGGGGCACGTCGCGCTCGAATACCCGCACGGCGCGGCGAAAGTCCTCGCGCAGGGCCGGGTCGAGCAGGCAGATGCCGGGGGCGCTGGCCTGGGGCAAGGCCGCCGGCACCGACCACACCGGCGTCCGGGCCTGGCCGCGCAGGCTGGCGAATACCTGGCGACCATCGCGGGTATGCAGCGGCCAGGCGCTGCTGCCCTGGGGCGTGGCGCGACTGAACAGCTCGTCGTGGCTGCAGGCGAAGAACCTGTCCAGGGGCTTGCCCAGCACACCGCCTCGGATGGTGCCCAGCAGGTTCAAGGCGCTCTGGTTGGCGGCGCAGATTCGCCCGTCGCCATCGACGGCCAGCAAGCCCTCGCTGAACAGCCCGACCGACTCGGCCTGCAGGTGGAAGCGCAGCAACCACTGCTGCTCGAAATGGCGCAGGAAATAACAGCTTTCGATCATCTTCGCCGACAGGTTGACCAGGGCCATGGTGTGGAACTGGCTCTGGCGCGACACGTCTGGCCGCGCCGACGATACATCAAGTACCCCCAGCAGTTCACCGTGGGGGTCGAACACCGGGCTGGCCGAGCAGGTCAGGCCGGTGTGGCGGCCACGGAAGTGCTCGTCCTGGTGAATGGTCAGGGCCTGGCGCTCGACCAGGCAGGTGCCGATGCCGTTGGTGCCCTCGCGGGCTTCGCTCCAGTCGGCGCCCAGCCACAGCCCGGCGCGCTCGAAGATGCGCCGCTCGCCGGGGGCGGTGACGCAATTGAGGATCACCCCGCGGGCGTCGGTCAGCAGCACCGCGTGGCCAGTGCCGGAGAGCTGCTGGTGCAGGCTGTTCATCTCGTTGTCGGCGATCTGCAGTACCTGGTGCAGGCGCTCGCGGCTCTCCAGCAGGCGGCCGTGCTCGAGCACCACCGGGGCCTGGGCGCGTGCCGGGTCGAGGTGGTAGTCCTCCAGGCAACGCAGCCAGGAGCGGGCGATCGACGGGTCGCTGCCCGGCCCGCTGGCCTGGCCGTGGGCGACCGTGAGCACTTGCTGGGCATGGCGGCTGAACGGGTTGCTCTGCATTTGTAGTTGTTCTCCGCAGATAGAGCGTGTCGCCAGCATCCTCCAGGCGGGAACGCTTTGCAATGGTGCACTGACCCTGCGGTCACGGGCCGTGTCGCAAACGGTACAAAGTGTCACCCAGGCCGTGCCAGCCCTGGCACAGGGCAGCGCCAGTCACTGCCCGATCTTGACCCAAGTCATTGATACACAAGGACCTCCAGGCGCTGGCCCGACCTTTGCTCTACGCTAGGAAACTCCGCAACAATCACAACGACCAGGAGACACACCATGCGTTACGCACATCCCGGTACCGAGGGCGCGAAGGTTTCCTTCAAGAGCCGCTACGGCAACTACATCGGTGGTGAGTTCGTTCCTCCGGTAAAGGGTGAGTACTTCACCAACACCTCGCCGGTGAACGGCCAGCCGATCGCCGAGTTCCCCCGCTCCAGCGCCGAAGACATCGAAAAGGCCCTCGACGCCGCCCATGCCGCCGCCGACGCCTGGGGCCGCACCTCGGTGCAGGACCGCTCCAACGTCCTGCTGCGCATCGCCGACCGCATCGAGCAGAACCTCGAACTGCTGGCCATCACCGAGACCTGGGACAACGGCAAGCCGATCCGCGAAACCCTCAACGCCGACATCCCGCTGGCAGTCGATCACTTCCGCTACTTCGCCGGCTGCATCCGCGCCCAGGAAGGCGGCGCCGCCGAGATCAACGAAACCACCGTGGCCTATCACATCCACGAACCACTGGGCGTGGTCGGGCAGATCATCCCGTGGAACTTCCCGCTGCTGATGGCCGCCTGGAAGCTGGCCCCGGCCCTGGCCGCCGGCAACTGCGTGGTGCTCAAGCCCGCCGAGCAGACCCCGTTGGGCATCACCGTGCTGCTGGAGCTGATCGGCGACCTGCTGCCCAAGGGCGTGCTCAACGTGGTGCAAGGCTATGGCCGCGAAGCCGGTGAAGCCCTGGCCACCAGCAAGCGCATCGCCAAGATCGCCTTCACCGGCTCCACCCCGGTCGGCGCGCACATCATGAAATGCGCGGCCGAGAACATTATCCCGTCCACCGTCGAGCTGGGCGGCAAGTCGCCCAACGTCTACTTCGAGGACATCATGCAGGCCGAGCCTGCGTTCATCGACAAGGCCGCCGAGGGCATGGTGCTGGCGTTCTTCAACCAGGGCGAGGTGTGCACCTGCCCGTCGCGCGCCCTGGTGCAGGAGTCGATCTACCCGCAGTTCATGGAAGTGGTGATGAAGAAGGTCCTGCAGATCAAGCGCGGCGATCCGCTGGACACCGACACTATGGTTGGCGCCCAGGCATCCCAGCAGCAGTTCGAGAAGATCCAGTCGTACCTGAAGATTGCCCAGGAAGAAGGCGCCGAGCTGCTGACCGGCGGCAAGGTGGAGCAACTCGAAGGCGCGCTGGCCAGCGGCTACTACATCCAGCCGACCCTGCTCAAGGGCAACAACAAGATGCGCGTGTTCCAGGAAGAGATCTTCGGCCCGGTGGTCAGCGTCACCACCTTCAAGGACGAAGCCGAGGCCCTGGCCATCGCCAACGACACCGAGTTCGGCCTCGGTGCCGGCGTGTGGACCCGCGACATCAACCGCGCCTACCGCATGGGCCGCGGCATCAAGGCCGGCCGCGTATGGACCAACTGCTACCACCTGTACCCCGCGCATGCCGCGTTCGGTGGCTACAAGAAGTCCGGCGTCGGCCGTGAAACCCACAAGATGATGCTCGACCACTACCAGCAGACCAAGAACCTGCTGGTGAGCTACGACATCAACCCGCTGGGCTTCTTCTAAGCACGCAATCGCGGGGCAAGTCGGGTCGCCGCATCGCCGCTCCCACGCCCCAACGTGGGAGCGGGCTTGCCCCGCGATGAGGCCCGTCAGACCAGTGCGGCTCGCGTGCACGAACCGCTCTGGCCCGCTTCCTGCAAAACGAATCACCAGTGGCCGGCAGTCCCTCCGGCAACCTAAGAAAAACAACAGGTGAACCCTATGCCAAGCGATCATTCCGGCAGCGCGCCGGCGAGTTCCTCCGTCGACTTCGAAAAAGTCGGATCGGACTATTTCCAGCAACGTGAACTGAAAAAAGGCGCCGCCGGCTGGGTCCTGCTGGTGGGCCTGGGTGTGGCCTACGTGATCTCCGGCGACTACGCCGGCTGGAACTTCGGCCTGGCCCAGGGCGGCTGGGGCGGCATGTTCCTCGCCACCCTGCTGATGGCCACCATGTACCTGTGCATGTGCTTCTCCCTGGCGGAACTGTCGTCGATGATCCCCACCGCCGGCGGCGGCTACGGCTTTGCCCGCAGCGCCTTCGGCCCCTGGGGCGGGTTCCTCACCGGCACGGCGATCCTCATCGAGTACGCCATCGCCCCCGCGGCCATCGCCGTGTTCATCGGCGCGTACTGCCAGTCACTGTTCGGCATCGGCGGCTGGATGATCTACCTGGCCTTCTACATCGTGTTCATCGGCATCCACATCTTCGGGGTGGGCGAAGCGCTGAAGCTGATGTTCATCATCACCGCCGTCGCCGCCATCGCCCTGGCGGTGTTCCTGATCGGCATGGTGCCCCATTTCGATGCAGCCAACCTGTTCGACATCGCCAAGACCGACGCCGTGGGTGCCAGCAGCTTCCTGCCATTCGGCTATGTCGGCGTGTGGGCGGCGATTCCCTACGCGATCTGGTTCTTCCTCGCGGTCGAGGGCGTGCCGCTGGCCGCCGAAGAGACCAAGAACCCGAAACGCGACCTGCCCCGCGGCCTGATCGGCGCGATGCTGGTGCTGCTGGCCTTCGCCCTGCTGATCCTGGTGGTCGGCCCCGGCGGCGCCGGCTCAGAGGCCCTGAAAGCCTCGGGCAACCCGCTGGTCGAGGCACTGTCCAAGGCCTACGGCGGCTCCACCTGGATGGGCGGCTTCGTCAACCTGGTGGGCCTGGCCGGCCTGATCGCCAGCTTCTTCTCGATCATCTACGCCTATTCGCGGCAGATCTTCGCCCTTTCCCGTGCCGGCTACCTGCCGCGCAAGCTGTCGGAAACCAACAAGAGCAAGGCCCCGGTGCTGGCCCTGGTGATCCCCGGCATCATCGGCTTCGCCCTGTCGCTGACCGGCCAGGGCGACCTGCTGATCCTGGTGGCGGTGTTCGGCGCCACGCTGTCCTACGTGCTGATGATGGCCGCGCACATCACCCTGCGTATCCGTCGCCCGAAAATGGAGCGCCCATACCGCACCCCCGGCGGCATCTTCACCTCGGGCGTGGCCCTGGTGCTGGCCTGCATCGCCGTGGTCGCCGGGTTCCTGGTCGATCCACGGGTGGTGATTGGCGCTGCGGTGATCTATGCAGTATTAATTGCCTACTTTGCTTTCTACAGCCGTCACCACCTGGTGGCCGGTACCCCGGAAGAGGAATTCGCCGCGATCCAGAAGGCCGAAGAGGCCCTGCACTGATCGCCGACTTGCGCCGCAGGCCAGGCCTGCGGCGCCCTGGAGATTCTGTATGGCAAGTTTCACGCATACGGTAGGCCATCAGGTCTACCGCTTCGACAGCCTCAAAGAGGTAATGGCCAAGGCCAGCCCGGCGCGTTCGGGCGACTACCTGGCGGGGGTCGCCGCCAGCAACGACGGCGAGCGGGTGGCGGCGCAGATGGCCCTGGCCAACATCCCGCTCAAGCACTTCCTCAACGAGGCGCTGATTCCCTATGAACAGGACGAAGTCACCCGCCTGATCGTCGACACCCACGACCTGCAAGCTTTCGCTCCGGTCAGCCACCTGACCGTCGGCGGGCTGCGCGACTGGCTGCTCAGCGAGCAAGCCGACGAGCACAGCCTGCGCGCCCTGGCGCCGGGCCTGACGCCGGAAATGGCGGCGGCGGTGTCGAAGATCATGCGCGTGCAGGACCTGGTGCTGGTGGCGCAGAAGATCCGCGTGGTCACCGCCTTTCGCGGCACCATGGGGCTGCGCGGGCGGCTGTCGACGCGCCTGCAGCCCAACCACCCGACCGACGAGCCGGCCGGCATCGCCGCGAGCATCCTCGACGGTCTGCTATACGGCAACGGCGACGCCATGATCGGCATCAACCCGGCCACCGACAGCATCGCCTCGATCTGCGCGCTGCTGGAGATGCTCGACGCGATCATCCAGCGCTACGACATCCCCACCCAGTCCTGCGTGCTGACCCACGTCACCACCTCGATCGAGGCGATCAACCGTGGCATGCCGCTGGACCTGGTGTTCCAGTCCATCGCCGGCACCGAGGCGGCCAACGCCGGCTTCGGCATCAACCTCAACGTGCTTCAGGAGGGCTACGAGGCAGGCCTGTCGCTCAAGCGCGGCACGCTCGGGCAGAACCTGATGTACTTCGAGACCGGCCAGGGCAGCGCGCTGTCGGCCAACGCCCACCACGGCGTCGACCAGCAGACCTGCGAGACCCGCGCCTACGCCGTGGCCCGCCACTTCAAGCCGTTCCTGGTCAACACCGTGGTCGGCTTCATCGGCCCGGAGTACCTGTACAACGGCAAGCAGATCATCCGTGCCGGCCTCGAAGACCACTTCTGCGGCAAGCTGCTGGGCGTGCCGATGGGCTGCGACATCTGCTACACCAACCACGCCGAAGCCGACCAGGACGACATGGACACCCTGCTGACCCTGCTGGGCGTGGCCGGGATCAACTTCATCATGGGCATCCCCGGCTCCGACGACATCATGCTCAACTACCAGACCACCTCGTTCCACGACGCGCTCTACGCGCGCCAGACCCTGGGCCTGAAGCCCGGGCCGGAATTCGAGGCGTGGCTGGAGCGCACCGGCATCTTCACCCAGGCCGACGGCCGCATCCGCTTCGGCGACAACCTGCCGCCGGCCTTCCGCCAGGCCCTGGCACAGCTGGCCTAGAGGTGACCATGGAACGACACGCCCCCACCCCGGACAATCCCTGGCTGGCCCTGCGCAACCTCACCCCGGCGCGCATTGCCCTGGGCCGCACCGGCATCAGCTTGCCGACCGGCGCCCAGCTGGACTTCCAGTTCGCCCACGCCCAGGCCCGCGATGCCGTGCACCTGCCGTTCGACCATGTCGGCCTGCGCCAGCAGCTCGGCGACCGCGGCCGCGACAGCCTGCTGCTGCACAGCGCCGCCAGCGACCGCCACCAGTACCTGCAACGCCCGGACCTTGGCCGACGCCTGCACGAAGACTCGGCCCAGCGCCTGCGCGAGCATGCCCAGGCCAACCCCGGCGGCGTCGACCTGGCGATCGTCGTCGCCGATGGCCTGTCGGCGCTGGCCGTGCACCGCCACACCCTGCCCTTCCTGAGCCGTTTCGAGGAGCAGGCCGCCGCCGATGGCTGGACCAGCGCCCCGGTGATCCTGGTGGAGCAAGGCCGGGTCGCGGTGGCCGACGAAGTCGGTGAGCTGCTTGGCGCACGTATGACGGTGATGCTGATCGGCGAACGCCCGGGCCTGAGTTCCCCCGACAGCCTGGGGCTGTACTTCACCTATGCGCCCAAGGTCGGCCTGACCGACGCCTACCGCAACTGCATTTCCAACGTGCGCCTGGAGGGCCTGAGCTACGGCATGGCCGCCCACCGACTGTTGTACCTGATGCGCGAGGCCTGCAGGCGCCAGCTGTCGGGGGTGAATCTGAAGGACGAAGCAGAGGTCCATAGTATCGACAGTGAAGAATCCGCCGGAAAAAGTGGAAACTTCCTGCTCGGTGAAGGGTAAACAACATGTCACGGAAGGCGGATTGCGCTTCTGGCCTGCTTTAGGCAGCATGCCAGAGGACGCTGCAGGCAATCCGCCGTACCCCCAATGGACTCAGAGGCCCGCCCATGCGCATCATCCAGGCAACCTTGGAACACCTCGACCTGCTCACCCCGCTGTTCGTGAAATACCGCGAGTTCTATGGGCAACTGCCTTACCCGGACAGTTCGCGGGCCTTTCTTGAGAAGCGCCTCAAGCGCAAGGAGTCGATCATCTACTTGGCCCTGCCGGATGACGGTGACGACCGCCTGCTGGGCTTCTGCCAGCTCTACCCGAGCTTCTCCTCGCTGTCGCTCAAGCGCGTGTGGATCCTCAACGACATCTACGTGGCCGAGGACTCCCGGCGCATGCTGGTGGCCGACAACCTGATGCGCGAAGCCAAGAAGATGGCCAAGCAATCCAACGCCGTGCGCATGCGCGTGTCCACCAGCAGCGACAACGAGGTGGCGCGCAAGACCTATGAGTCCATGGGCTTTCGCAAGGACACCGAGTTCGAGAACTATATCTTGCCGATCAGTCAGGATTGAGCGATGCGCGGGGCCACCGGCATACATGATGACCGTACACGTACGTCTGTAGGAGCGGCCTTGTGCCGCGAAAGGGCTGCGAAGCGGCCCCGGGATTTTGGATGCACCAACAATCGCCGGGGCTGCTCCGCAGCCCTTTCGCGGCACAAGGCCGCTCCTACAGAGAATGCGCCTGGTCTGAAAGAGTCGTAACCCCTCGCTACAAACTCTCCGGGCACAATCCGGACTTCGCCGTATAATCCCCTTCCTGTCATGTGCGAAAAGTTACCCGCCTAGCCGGTAAACCGTCCCCAACCATGGCGCTGTCCGTCATCGCGCGCCCGTAGAAGCGGGTCAAGAACACAGGTGCTGTACATGGATTTCAACCCGCTGGACCTCATCCTGCATCTCGATGCCTACCTCGACCTGCTGGTCAACAACTATGGTCCCTGGATCTACGCCATCCTCTTCGCCGTGATCTTCTGCGAGACCGGCCTGGTGGTGATGCCGTTCCTGCCGGGCGATTCGCTGCTGTTCATCGCCGGCGCCGTGGCCGCCGGTGGCGGCATGGACCCGGTGCTGCTGGCCGGCCTGCTGATGACCGCGGCAATCCTTGGCGACAGCACCAACTACGTGATCGGACGCACGGCGGGCGAACGCCTGTTCCGCAACCCCACCTCGAAGATCTTCCGCCAGGACTACCTGCAGCGCACCCACGAGTTCTACGAACGCCACGGTGGCAAGACCGTCACCCTGGCGCGCTTCCTGCCGATCCTGCGCACCTTCGCGCCGTTCGTCGCCGGCATCGCCCACATGCACTACCCGCGCTTCCTGGCCTTCAGCGTGGCCGGTTCGCTGCTGTGGGTGGGCGGCCTGGTGACCCTGGGCTACTTCTTCGGCAACGTGCCGTTCATCAAGCAGCACCTGTCGCTGATGGTGGTCGCCATCATCATCCTCTCGCTGGTGCCGATGATCCTCGGCCTGCTGCGCGGTCGCTTCGGCCGCACGGCCAAGGCCCACTGACCAGCGCATGTGGTCGTTCAGCGCCTGGCGCCGCCGACGCACCCTGGCCCGCTACCCGGTCGATCCACAACAATGGCAGGTGATCCGCGATCGCCTGCCGCTGCTGGACGGCATCAGCGACGAGGAAGACCGCTGGCTGCGTGAAGCCAGCGTGCTGTTCCTGCACGACAAGCACCTGACCACCCTGCCGGGCGTCGAGCTGGACGACGAGCAGCGCCTGTTCCTCGCCGCCCAGGCCCAGCTGCCGCTGCTGCACCTGGGCGAGCTGAACTGGTACCAGGGCTTCCACGAGATCATCCTCTACCCCGACGACTTCAAGAGCCCCCAGCGCCATCGCGACGCCAGCGGTGTCGAACATGCATGGGATGCCGAGCACAGCGGCGAGGCCTGGCAGCAGGGCCCGGTGATCCTGGCCTGGCCCGGGGTGCTGGCCAGCGGCGGTTGGGAAGCCTACAACCTGGTGATCCACGAACTGGCGCACAAGCTGGACATGCTCAACGGCGACGCCAACGGCCTGCCGCCCCTGCACCACGGCATGCGCGTCGAGGACTGGGCCCAGGCCATGCAGCAGGCCTATGACGCGATGAATCGCCAGCTCGATGCCGACCCGGACGCCGAAACGGCCATCGATCCCTACGCCGCGGAAAACCCGGCCGAGTTCTTTGCCGTCACCAGCGAATACTTCTTCAGCGCCCCCGATCTGCTGCACCAGGCCTGGCCGCAGGTCTACCAGCAGCTGTCGCTGTTCTATCGCCAGGATCCGCTGAAGCGCCTGATGCACCTGCAGGCCGAGCACCCGGACTACCGTGAAAGCCACGCCTGAACGGCCGCACATCAGGCCGGGCGTGGCACCCACCGTGGGAATGTGCCTATAATCGCCGCCACTTTTTTGATCAAACACGGGGGCATTGCCCAATGAGCTACAGCAAGATTCCAGCCGGCAAAGACCTGCCGAACGACATCTACGTCGCCATCGAAATCCCGGCCAACCACGCGCCGATCAAGTACGAGATCGACAAGGACAGCGATGCCCTGTTCGTCGACCGTTTCATGGCCACCCCGATGTTCTACCCGGCCAACTACGGCTACATCCCCAACACCCTGGCCGACGACGGTGATCCGCTGGACGTGCTGGTCGTGACCCCGTACCCGGTCGCCCCAGGCGCAGTGATCCGCGCTCGTCCGGTCGGCGTGCTGAACATGACCGACGACGGCGGCGGCGACGCCAAGGTCATCGCTGTTCCGCACGACAAGCTGAGCCAGCTGTACGTCGACGTGAAGGAGTACACCGACCTGCCTGCCCTGCTGATTCAGCAGATCGAGCACTTCTTCGCGAACTACAAGGATCTCGAGAAGGGCAAGTGGGTCAAGATCGAAGGCTGGGAAGGCGCCGACGCCGCCCGCGCCGCGATCACCAAGTCGGTCGCTGCCTACAAGGGCTGAGCCTGACACAAGAAAAGCCCTGCTTCGGCAGGGCTTTTTCATGGGCGCAATATCAGGCCCTGAACTGCCCCAGGCTGGCCCGCAACTGCGCCGCCAGGTCATCCAGCACCTTGCTGCTGGCCGTGGTCTGCATCACTACCTCGGCGGAGCGCTCGGCCTGGGCATGGATGGTTTCAACCCGCCCACGTACCGCCTGGGCGCCATTGGCCTGCTGCTCAGCCGCGCGTGTGGCCAGGCCGATCGCCGCGTGCACCTGTTCCACCGCCGCCTGCACCGACTGCTGACGACGCTCGTTGTCGCGCAGCACCAGCAGGCCCTCACTGGCCTGGCGTCCGGCCTGGCTAATGGTCGCCACCGCCTCCTTGGCCCCCTGCTGCAGGGCGGCGATATGCGACTGGATATCCCCGGTCGAACTCTGCGTCTTGCTCGCCAGCGCCCGCACCTCGTCGGCCACCACGGCGAAGCCGCGCCCGGTTTCCCCGGCCCGCGCCGCCTCGATGGCGGCGTTCAGCGCCAGCAGGTTGGTCTGCTCGGCGATGCCATGGATCACCGTCAGCACCACCTCGATCTGCTCGCTCTGCTTGGCCAACCGCTCGATCACCTGGGAACCGGTCTGTACCTCACCGGCCAGGTTCTCGATCAACCGCGCCAGCTGGGTGGAGGCACGGCTGTTTTCATCGGTGGCCTGGCGAATGTCCACCACCTGCTGCAACGCCGCCTGCATGGCATGGCTCTCGGCCTGGGCCTCGTCGGCCATGCTCGACAGGTCGCGCAGGCTGGCCGCCACTTCATCACGCTGCAGCGCGGCGGCGGCATCGGCCCCCGCATTACGCTGGGCCATGCTGCCGATCTCCAGGCCCGTGCGCTGTGCCACCTCACCAGCCTCGCGAACGATGGGCTGGAGCTTGTCGACGAAGCGGTTGACCGCCGAGGCCATGTCGCCGATCTCGTCACGGCTGTCGAGCTTGACCCGCTTGGTCAGGTCGCCCTCGCCCGCGGCCAGGTCGTTCAGCGCGGCGATCAGCAGGCCGAGCTTGCTCAGCACCCGACGCCCGAGCACCACGGCCACCACCAACAGCACGCCCAGGCCCACCAGCACCAGGCCCAGGCCGATGCGCCAGCGCAGCTCGGCGGCGGCATCGCGCACGGTCTGCGCGGTATTGGCCTGCATCGCCGTGGCACTGTTCTGCGCCGTCTCCAGCCGCGCGCGCAGGGCCTTGCCGCTGTCGGCGGCGGCAGCCACCAGACTGTCGCCGACCAGTTGTTCACCGCTGGCGATCAGGGCGGCAAAGCGCTGGTCGAGGGCCTTGAGCTCCTGATCGACGCCCGCGGTGGAGACACCCATCAGCACCTTGCCGATCTCGGCGCCATTGGGGTTGATCGAGGCCTCGACGTAGTACACCGACGGATCCTTGCGCGCGGCATCCAGCACCTTGTCCAGCGCCCGCTCGCCCTGCCCCTTGTCCATCAACGCCTGGTTGATCGGGTTCTGCCGATTGAGGTAGCGGGTCAGGTGCTGGCCCTGGGCGTCGTCATAGATGACGAACAGCACGTTGGGATTGCGCTGGGCGCGGCGGGCGAAGTCCGACAGCGTCGGCACGTCGTTGTCCCAGATCGCCCGCGGCGCGACCGAGGCCAGCAGCTCGGCCATGTCATTGGCCGAGTCCTTGAGGTTCTTCTCCAGGGTGGCCCGCAGTTGCTGCTGCTCGCCCTGCAGACGTTCGGAGAGGCCGGCGCTGAGGCGCTGGCGGGTACTGGCCGACAGGCTGTCGAGCCCGGCGCGGACATCCTGCCCGGCCTGCTCCAGTTCGGCGGCCAGTTTCTGGCTGTCGTTACCCAGTCGCGCCCCCAAATCGGCCTCCAGGGCGGTGACCGTGCTCCGCGTCAGTGCAACGGCGACCAGCACCTGCACCAGAAGAGCGATACCAAGCGCAACAAACACAGGCCGCAAGAGGCGGCTTCGTAACAGTGAAAGGATGGCAGACACGTTGTAACCCTCGTGTTTCTGGCGCCATTACTTTGATGGCATCGTCAGAAACTTCTTACAGCAAGGGTTGTGCCGAAGGCAGCAGGTGAAAATGCCAGGTCGGGCGGCATCTGTACCTTTGACAGCGTTGAAAGCAAAGCAACATTTCTGTGGGAGCGGGTTTACCCGCGAATGCAATGCTGGATTTCACCGCCGCATTCGCGGGTAAACCCGCTCCCACAGAGACTCGACAGTAATGCCACACAGAAACAAAAACGCCGCGCCCCCCTTGCGAGGGCGCGGCGTTCAATCAGCTACCGCAGTGGCCGATCAGGCAAACGGATGACGCAGCACGATGGTCTCGTTGCGGTCCGGGCCAGTCGAGATGATGTCGATCGGCGCGCCGACCAGCTCCTCGATGCGCTTGATGTAGTTGCGTGCGGCTTGCGGCAGCTCTTCCAGGGTTTTCACGCCCAGGGTCGACTCGCTCCAGCCCGGCATCTCTTCGTACACCGGCTCCAGGCCGATGTAGCTGTCGGCATCGGACGGCGCGTCGATGACGGCACCGTTCTCGTTCTTGTAGCCAACGCAGATGTTGATGGTTTCCAGGCCGTCCAGCACGTCCAGCTTGGTCAGGCAGATGCCCGAGATGCTGTTGACGTCGATGGCGCGACGCAGGATGACGGCGTCGAACCAGCCGCAACGACGGGCACGGCCGGTGGTCGAGCCGAACTCGTGGCCACGCTTGGCCAGGGTGGCGCCGGTCTCGTCGAACAGTTCGGTCGGGAACGGACCGGAACCGACGCGAGTGGTGTAGGCCTTGGTGATGCCCAGGATGTAGTCCAGGTACATCGGGCCAACGCCGGAACCGGTGGAGATACCGCCGGCGGTGGTGTTGGAGCTGGTGACGTACGGGTAGGTACCGTGGTCGATGTCCAGCAGCGAGCCCTGGGCGCCTTCGAACATGATGTCCTTGCCGGCGCGGCGCAGGTTGTGCAGTTCGGCGGTGACGTCGAGCATCATCGGCTTGAGCTGCTCGGCGTAGGCCATGCACTCGTCCAGGGTCTGCTGGAAGTCGATGGCCGGCTCTTTGTAGTAGTTCACCAGCTGGAAGTTGTGGTAGTCCAGCAGCTCACCGAGCTTGGCGGCGAAACGCTCGCGGTGGAACAGGTCACCGACGCGCAGGCCGCGACGGGCCACCTTGTCTTCGTAGGCCGGGCCGATGCCACGGCCGGTGGTGCCGATCTTGGCTTCGCCACGGGCCTTCTCACGGGCCTGGTCGAGGGCCACGTGGTACGACAGGATCAGCGGGGCGGCCGGGCTGATGCGCAGGCGCTCGCGCACTGGCACGCCCTTCTCTTCCAGCTTGGTGATTTCACGCATCAGGGCGTCGGGAGCAACGACCACGCCGTTGCCGATCAGGCACTGCACGCCTTCGCGCAGGATGCCCGAGGGAATCAGGTGCAGAACGGTCTTCTCACCGTTGATCACCAGGGTGTGGCCCGCGTTGTGGCCACCTTGGTAGCGCACTACGGCGGCAGCATGTTCGGTCAGCAGATCGACGATCTTGCCTTTGCCCTCATCACCCCACTGGGTGCCCAGGACGACGACATTCTTACCCATAACACTTGTCCTCATTCACGCAACTTGGTTGCCGGCCCACTGCCGGCGAAGAATCTCAATGGGTCAGCGGCAGAACCTGCCAGCGCCCGTCTTGCTGAATCAATTGCCGATCACAATCCGCTTCGAAGGCAGCACTCAACGGCTGGCCAGGCAGGGCCTGGACCACACGCTGGCCTTCGTTGCGCAACTGGCAGACTTGCTGCCAGAGGGCCGCATCGCTGCTGTCGGGCATCCAGATGCCGCCAGCAGGCAATACGACCTCCGCTCGCCCCAGTGTGACCAGGGTCTTCAAATCCGTGGAGAATCCAGTGGCCGGGCGTGCCCGGCCGAAATCGGCGCCGATGTCGTCGTAGCGACCGCCCTGGGCGATCGACTGACCTTCGCCCGGCACGAACACCGCGAACACCACGCCGGTGTGATAGTTGTAGCCGCGCAGCTCGCCAAGGTCGAAGTACAACGGCAAGTCCGGGTAGCGCGCTGCCAGGCGATCGGCGATCGCCAGCAGGTCGTCCAGCGCCGCCAGCACGCTGGCCGGGGCACGGCCCAGGCGCACGCGGGCTTCGGCCAGCACTTCACGGCCGCCGCACAGCTCGACCAGGGCACGCAGCATGTTGCCCAGGTCCTTCGGCAGGTCGGCGGTGAGCGCCTGCACTTCGTCGACCGCCTTGCGCTGCAGGGCGTCGAACAGCTGCTGCTCCACGGCGCCGGACAGGTTGGCGGCACGGGCCAGGCCGCGGTAGATACCGACATGGCCGAGGTCCATGTGCACATCCGGCACATCGGTCAGCTGCAGCGTGGCGAGCATCAGGCTGATGACCTCGACGTCGCTGGTGGGGCTGGCGTCGCCATACAGCTCGGCGCCCAGCTGGATCGGGCTGCGCGAGGTGGACAGGGCACGCGGTTGCGCGTGCAGCACGCTGCCGGCGTAGCACAGGCGGCTCGGGCCCTCACGGCGCAGGGTGTGGGCATCGATGCGCGCCACCTGCGGGGTGAAGTCGGCACGGAAGCCCATCAGGCGGCCGGACTGCGGGTCGACGACCTTGAAGGTGCGCTGGTCCAGGTCCTGGCCGGCGCCGGTGAGCAGCGACTCCAGGTACTCGATATGCGGCGTGACGACCAGTTCGTAACCCCAACTCTGGAACAGGTCCAACACCTGACGCCGCGCGATCTCGATGCGCGCCGCCTCAGGTGGCAGTACTTCCTCGATGCCATCTGGCAGCAGCCAGCGGTCTACCGTTGCCATTACGCCATTTCCCCTCTGGTCCGGGCGGCCTGCCCGCAGGCGAGCCGTGAGTGAAGCAGGCATTGGCGCACAATAGCGGGCAGCACTGATCCCAGCGCAACCACCGTACCCAATACCCTCGAATTGCCTTGCGTCCTGACCAAACCGTCAACAAGCCATGGGCCGATCAACCTTGCAGACGCAAAAAAGCCGGGAATTTCCCGGCTGCCGCATCATACACCCCTTTTCATTCAGGATGCACCCCGCCTGGCATTTTAGCTGCCGGACGGGGCGCCCCGTCATGCGAGCAACCTCAGGGCTTGCTCTTGTCCAGGTAACGGAAGAACTCGTTCTTCGGGTCCAGGACCAGTACGTCGCTCTTGCTCGAGAAGCTCTCGCGGTAGGCCTGCAGGCTACGGTAGAACGCGTAGAAATCGGCGTCCTGGCTGTAGGCCTTGGCGTAGATGGCAGCCGCCTGGGCGTCACCATCACCGCGGGTCTCTTCCGCTTCACGATACGCCTCGGCCAGCAGCACGCGGCGCTGACGGTCGGCGTCGGCACGAATACCTTCGGCCAGCTCGTTACCCTTGGCGCGGTGCTCGCGAGCCTCACGCTCACGCTCGGTGCTCATGCGATCGAACACGCTGCGGTTGACTTCCTTCGGCAGGTCGATGGCCTTGACGCGAACGTCGACCACTTCGATACCCAGCTCCTTGCTGGCCATGCGGTTCAGCGAGGCGGTGATGTCGGCCATCAGCGCGTCACGCTCACCGGACACCACTTCGTGCAGGGTACGCTTACCGAACTGGTCACGCAGGCCGCTTTCCAGACGACGCGACAGGCGCTCGTCGGCGATCTGCTTCATGCCCGAGGTTGCGGTGTAGAAGCGCTCGGCGTCCTTGACCCGCCACTTGGCGTAGGCATCGACCATCACCGCTTTCTTCTCCAGCGTCAGGAAACGCTGGGTCGGGGCGTCGAGGGTCATCAGGCGGGCGTCGAACTTGCGCACCTGGTTCACGTACGGCACCTTCACGTGCAGGCCCGGCTGGACATCGGCCTTGACCACGCGACCGAACTGCAGCAATACCGCGCGCTCGGTCTGCGATACGATGTAGAAGCAGTTCCAGGCGGCGATGGCCACGACCACGGCACCAATCAGGGCGAACAGCGATTTATTGCTCATCAGCGGCTCTCCCTGGAACGCAGCGGCGGTTGTTGTTGCAGGTCCTGGGCTGCGCGCGCGGCGGCGTCGTTGACCGACGGCGAGACGCTGCCGACCGGTGCCGACGCGCTGTTGCGGCTGCCTTCGACCATCTTGTCCAGTGGCAGGTAGAGCAGGTTGTTCTGCCCGTCCTTGGTGGCCACCATGACCTTGCTGGAGTTGCTGTACACCTCCTGCATGGTATCGATGTACAGACGCTGGCGAGTGACTTCCGGCGCCTTGCGGTACTCGACGACCATCTTGCTGAAGCGGTCGGCCTCACCCTTGGCGCGGGCGATGACTTCATCGCGGTAGCCGTTGGCGTCCTCGATGATGCGCTGCGCCTGGCCACGGGCCTCGGGCACCACGCCGTTGGCATAGGACTCGGCCTGGTTGCGCGCACGCTGCTCGTCTTCACGGGCGCGGATCACGTCGTCGAACGCTTCCTGCACTTCACGCGGGGCTGCCGCGCTCTGCACGTTGACCTGGGTGACGGTGATACCGGTGCGGTAGGTGTCGAGGAAACGCTGCAGACGCTCGCGGATGTCCACGGCCATCTGCTCGCGGCCTTCGGTCAGCACCTGGTCCATCGAGGTGGAACCCACCACGTGGCGCAGGGCGCTGTCGGTGGCATGCTGCAGGCTGACTTCCGGCTGGTCGACGTTGAGCACGAAGTCCTGCAGGTTGCTGATGCGGTACTGCACGGTCAGCGGCACCTCGACGATATTCTCGTCTTCGGTGAGCATCTGGCCCTGCTTGGTGTAGGCCCGCTCGCGGGTCACGTTTTCCATGTACTTGCGGTCGATCGGCGGGAAGTAGATGTTCAGGCCGGGACCGACGGTCTCGTAGTACTTGCCGAAGCGCAGCACCACGGCCTGCTCCTGCTCGTCCACCACGTACACGGCGTTGTACAGCCAGATGGCCGCCAGCACCGCCAGGCCGATGCCCAGCAGGCCAAAGCTGCCGCCCTTGCCGATATTGCGGTCGCCACTGCCACCACGTTTCTTGCCACTGCCGAACATGCCGTTCAGGCTGTCCTGCAGCTTGCGGAAGGCCTCGTCCAGATCCGGTGGACCTTTCTTGTCGCCACCACCGCCGCCGCCGTTACGGCGACCGCCCCAGGGATCCTGATTGTTCGAGTTGCCACCCGGCTCGTTCCAAGCCATAGCGCTCTCCATCTGATAAAGCAAAGACGCGCCCACGGCGCGCCGTCCAATGCTACAGAATGCCTGTCACCGCTGCCCGACGACCTCGACGGGCATTTATTGCAAAGTGTGTTGCTCGACAAACACTTGCGGCTCCATGCCTTCGCGACTGACCAGGCGATTCAACTCGACCCTGGGCAGTCGCACGCTCAGCAGGCTGCGCCCTTCTTCATCATGCTCTTCACTCTGCACGGCACCCAGGGCAAAGAATTGCGCGCGCAGGCGGGCAAACCGTTGCTCCAGGCACAGGGTTCCGACATACAGGTCGTCCCCCAGCAACTCGGCTACTGCCTGGCCAACCAGCTCCAGGCCGCGTCCATCACGTGCCGATACCCAGACCCGCTGCGGCTTGCCATCGGCATCGCGCTGGATCTGCGGCTCGACATCTTCAAGCAGGTCGAGTTTGTTATAGACCTCGAGGATCGGCAAGCTCTCGGCACCGATCTCGCCCAGCACCGCCAGCACCTGCTCGATCTGCTCCATGCGCTCGGGCTCATGGGCGTCGATCACGTGCAGCAGCAGGTCGGAGTTGCTCGACTCTTCGAGCGTAGCCCGAAATGCCTCGACCAGCTTGTGCGGCAGGTGGCGAATGAAACCCACGGTGTCGGCCAGCACGATCGGCCCCAGGTCGGCCAGTTCGAGCCGGCGCAAGGTCGGGTCGAGGGTGGCGAACAACTGGTCCGCGGCGTACACCTCGGATTGCGTCAGGGCGTTGAACAGGGTCGACTTGCCGGCGTTGGTGTAGCCCACCAGCGACACCGACGGGATGTCCGCGCGCTTGCGCCCGCGACGGGCCTGCTCGCGCTGGCTGCGCACCTTCTCCAGGCGTGCCTTGATCTGACGCAGGCGCACCCGCAGCAGACGGCGGTCGGTTTCCAGCTGGGTCTCACCCGGACCGCGCAGGCCGATACCACCTTTCTGCCGTTCAAGGTGGGTCCAGCCGCGCACCAGCCGCGTGCTCATGTGCTCGAGCTGGGCCAGTTCGACCTGCAGCTTGCCTTCGTGAGTACGCGCCCGTTGGGCGAAGATATCGAGAATCAGCCCGGTACGGTCCAGCACGCGACACTCGAAGACACGTTCGAGGTTGCGTTCCTGGCTGGGCGTGAGGGTGTGATTGAAAATCACCAGGTCGGCTTCGGCCGAATGGACCAGGTCGCGTAGCTCCTCGACCTTGCCGCTGCCGATCAGAAACTTGGCGGTGGGCTGATGCCGCGCCACTGTTACCAGCGAGACGATATCGGCGCCGGCCGACAGCGCCAACTCCTGAAACTCCTGCGGGTCTTCGCGCGCCTCAGGGTTCTGACCTTCCAAGTGAACGAGCAGCGCTCGCTCACCACCACCGTGGCGCTCAAAGAACAATGCAGGCTCCTACTTTTTTCAAGCGTTGCCTTGCTCGCTGTCGCCGTGATCGGCATCGGACGGGCTTGGCAGGCGAACCGGACGGGCAGGTACGACAGTCGAAATGGCGTGCTTGTAGACCATCTGGCTGACGGTGTTCTTCAGCAGCACAACGAACTGGTCGAAGGATTCGATCTGGCCCTGCAGCTTGATCCCGTTGACCAGATAGATCGAAACCGGGACTTTTTCTTTTCTCAAGGTGTTCAAGTAAGGGTCTTGTAGCGAATGCCCTTTTGACATATGCCGCACTCCTGTAAGGATCAATAGTAGAAAATCAAGAAAATCGATAAATTATGCCGCCCGTCCGCAAGAATAGACGGCATTTGGCAGGGACTCAGCTCAATATGGAGACGGTCCCCAGGTATTTCAAGGTGCGGGACAGATTGTCGCAGGCCAGGCTATCCAGCCAGTGCACGCCTTCCCAGCCGCGCAACCAGGTGAACTGCCGCTTGGCCAGCTGGCGAGTGGCAATGATACCGCGTTCTCGCATCTCATTCTCAGTCAGCTGACCGTCGAGATAATCCCAGACCTGTCGATAGCCCACTGCCCGTATAGACGGCAGTTCCGCGTGCAAGTCACTTCTGGCCCGCAGCGTTCGGACCTCGTCGACGAAGCCCTGTTCCAGCATCTGCGAAAATCGTAACGCAATTCGCTGATGCAAAATGTGACGATCTGTAGGAGCAATCGCCAAACTCGCGACAGTATAGGGCAAATGCCCGCCCGCGCCTGCGTCTGCAGCGCTACTTTCCGCGAATTGACGCTGACGGTGGGCGGTCATGGTCTGGCCGCTGACCCGATACACTTCGAGCGCACGGATCAGCCGCTGCGGATCATTCGGATGGATGCGCGCCGCCGATTCCGGGTCCACCTCGGCCAGCTGCCGGTGCAGTTCGGCCAGGCCCAGGGTGGCGGCCTGGGCCTCGAGTTCGGCGCGTACCGAAGGGTCGGCAGCCGGCATGTCGGCCAGGCCCTCGATCAGCGCCTTGTAATAGAGCATGGTGCCGCCGACCAGCAGCGGGATCTTGCCGCGCGCGGTGATCTCGGCCATGGCCTCGAGCGCATCGGTGCAGAACCGCTTGGCCGAGTAGCTTTCGGCGGGATCGAGGATATCGATCAAGCGGTGCGGGTGGGTCGCCAGCAGCGCTTTGGAGGGCTTCGCGGTGCCAATGTCCATGCCGCGATAGACCAGCGCCGAGTCGACGCTGATCAGCTCGCAGGGCAGTACCTTGGTCAGCTCGATGGCAAGATCGGTCTTGCCGGCCGCCGTCGGCCCCATGAGGAATATCGCCGGGGGTTTCGCACTCATCTCATCGACCCCGCAGGAACAGCTTGTCCAGGTCGTCCAGGCCCATCTGGGTCCAGGTCGGCCGGCCATGGTTGCACTGGCCGCTGCGCTCGGTGTTTTCCATGTCGCGCAGCAGCGCGTTCATCTCCGGGATGGCCAGGCGCCGGTTGGCGCGCACCGCGCCGTGGCAGGCCATGGTCCCGAGCAGTTCGTTCAGGTGCGCCTGGATGCGGTCGCTGGTGCCGTATTCCATGAGATCAGCCAGCACGTCCTGGACCAGACGGTTGGCCTCGGCCTGCTTGAGCAACGCCGGGATCTGGCGGATCGCCAGGGTTTCCGGACCCAAGCGCTGCAGCTCGAAGCCCAGGCGCTGGAACCACTGGGCGTGCTCTTCGGCGCAATCGGCCTCGCGCTGGCTCAGCGCCAGCGACTCGGGTACCAGCAGCGGCTGGCCACTCAGGCCTTCGCTGGCCATCGCCACCTTCAGGCGCTCGTACATGATCCGCTCATGGGCGGCGTGCATGTCCACCAGCACCAGGCCCACGGCGTTCTCGGCGAGGATATAGATACCCTTGAGCTGCGCCAGGGCGTAGCCCAGCGGCGGGATGTCGCCCTGGCTTTCCGGCAGCGCGTTTGGCGTGGCGGTAGCGTTTTCCAGCGGTGCGTAGAACTCGCGGTAGACCGCCTGGGCCTCGCCGACATTGACCGGCTGCGCGGGGCGCGGGGTGTACTGGTACTGATACCCGGCGCCAGCACCACCGGAGGAAAAGGCCGGCCGCGCCTCGCCCTGGGGCTGCTCGAGCACCGGCGATGCCAGGCGCATCTCGCCCTGCGGGCCGAACTCGCCGGCCTGCAGGCCACTCGGGCGAAGCATTTCGCTGGTGGCGGCGGGCGCCGCGAGCTGGTCCTCCGGACGCACGTCGGCCAGGGCGCGGTGCAGGGTGCCATAAAGGAAGTCGTGGACCGTGCGCCCTTCACGGAAGCGCACTTCGTGCTTGGTCGGGTGCACGTTGACGTCCACCCCGGTCGGGTCGCACTCCAGGAACAGCACGAAGGTCGGGTGGCGGCCATTGAACAGCACGTCGCGATAGGCCTGGCGCACCGCGTGGGCGACCAGCTTGTCGCGCACGGCGCGGCCATTGACGAAGAAGTACTGCAGGTCGGCCTGGCTGCGCGAGAAAGTCGGCAAGCCGACCCAGCCCCACAGCCGCAGGCCGTTGCGCTCGACGTCGATGGGCAGCGCTTGTTCGAGGAAGCCCGGACCACAGATGGTGCCCACACGCCGGGCCCGGGCCATCTCGTCCGCTGCTTCGTGCAGGCTGAAGATGGTCTTGCCGTTGTGGCGCAGGTGGAAGCCGACGTCGAAGCGCGCCAGCGCCAGGCGCCGGATCACTTCCTGCAGGTGATCGAACTCGGTCTTCTCGGCCTTGAGGAACTTGCGCCGGGCCGGGGTGTTGAAGAACAGGTCGCGCACTTCGACCGAGGTGCCGACTGGATGCGCGGCGGGCTGCACCCGCGGCGTCATCTCGCGCCCTTCGGTTTCCACCTGCCAGGCTTCGCTGGCATCGGCGGTACGCGAGGTCAGGGTCAGGCGTGCCACCGAGCTGATCGAAGCCAGGGCCTCGCCGCGGAACCCGAGGCTGAGCACACCTTCGAGGTCTTCCAGCTCGCGGATCTTGCTGGTGGCGTGACGCGCCAGGGCCAGCGGGAGGTCGTCCGGGGCGATGCCGCTGCCGTTGTCGCGCACCCGCAGCAGCTTCACGCCACCCTGTTCGACCTCGACCTCGATGCGCCGGGCACCGGAGTCGAGGCTGTTTTCCAGCAGTTCCTTGGCCACCGACGCGGGGCGCTCGACCACCTCGCCGGCGGCGATCTGGTTGGCCAGCCGCGGGCTGAGCAGCTGGATGCGCGAGCCGCCACTCATTGCTGGGACGCCAGGGCGGTGGTGGGGATGTCCAGGTGCTGGCCGACCTTCAGCTCGTCGGTCTTCAGGCTGTTACTGCTGCGCAGGCTGGCAACGCTGACCTGGTAGCGCACCGCGATCATCGCCAGTGTCTCGCCGGGGCGCACGGTGTGCTCACGCGGCCCCTGGGCGATCTTGCCGCTGTCGCGCAGCCAGGCGATGTAGGTGCCCGGTGGCGGGTTCTGCTGGAAGAACTGGCGCACGCCGGTGTGGATCGAGCGCGCCAGCGCCTGCTGGTGGCTGCGGGTCGCCAGCTTGGCGGCCTCGTTGGCGTTGGAGATGAACCCGGTCTCGACCAGGATCGACGGTATGTCCGGCGATTTCAGCACCATGAACCCGGCCTGTTCCACACGCTGCTTGTGCAGCGGCGTGACCCGGCCCATGTTGCCCAGCACCTTCTGGCCGACGTTGAGACTGGAGCTGAGGGTGGCAGTCATCGACAGGTCGAGCAGCACACCGGCCAGCATGCGGTCCTTGTCGTCGAGGCTGACGTTGCCGGCACCGCCGATCAGGTCGGAGCGGTTTTCCGTGTCGGCCAGCCAGCGAGCGGTCTCGGAGGTGGCACCACGGTCGGACAACGCGAACACCGAGGCGCCAAAGGCGGCCTTCGACGGCGCGGCGTCGGCATGGATCGAGACAAACAGATCGGCGCCCTTCTTGCGAGCGATCTCGGTGCGCTTGCGCAGTGGGATGAAGTAGTCGCCGGTACGGGTGAGCTCGGCCCGGTAGCCCTTCTCGGAGTTGATCTGGCGCTGCAGCTCCTTGGCGATATCCAGCACGATGTCTTTCTCGTGCTGGCCACGCGAGCCGGATGCGCCCGGGTCCTCGCCGCCGTGGCCGGCGTCGATGGCGACCACGATGTCACGCTTGCCGGCCGGGGCTGGCGGCAGCTTGATCGCCGGTTGCGCCGGGGTGACCGGCACCGCCGGCGTGGTGGCCGGTGGTTGCGGTGTCGGTGGCGGGGTCGGGTTGCTGGCGGCGACAGCGTCGGCTTCCTGGTCGTACAGGTCGACCACCAGGCGGTTGCCGTACTGGGCGTTCGGCGCCAGGACGAAGCTTTTGGGCGAGACGGCCTTCTTCAGGTCGACCACCACGCGCAGGTCGGTGGGCGTGCGCTGGGCCGAGCGCACGCTGGTGATCGGTGTGTTCGAGGTGGAAACGTTCAGCGGCGCGCCCAGGGTGGCGCCGTTGATGTCGATCACCAGGCGATCGGGTGCGGTCAGGGTGAAGACGCTGTGCTGCACAGGCCCGGACAGGTCGAAGACCAGCCGCGTGTTGTCCGGAGCGCGCCACAGGCGCATGCTCTTGACTTGAGTGACGGCCAGAGCGTCAACGGTCACCGCGGTCAGCAGCAGCCCAACGACGGCGACCAGTGCGCGTATGCGCATACCTTTCCCCACTTACTGTTTGAATTCTTTGGCCAGAACGGCACACCAGGCTTCGCCGCGTGCCCCCTGCGGCGACAGGTTCAGCGAACGTCCGCCCGCTTGCGGGCTTATGGTAATGGTCAGGTCGGGCTTTGGCAAAACGCCCGCGCCTTTGTCGGGCCATTCGAACAGGCACAGCGCATCACCCTCGAAATAGTCGCGAATGCCCAGGTACTCCAGTTCCTCCGGATCGACCAGGCGATAGAGGTCGAAATGGAAGGCGCGAATGTCGCCGATTTCGTAAGGTTCGACCACGGTGAAGGTCGGGCTTTTCACCGGCCCTTCATGGCCCAGGCCACGGATCAGGCCACGGGACAGCGTGGTCTTGCCGGCGCCCAGGTCGCCTTCGAGAAAGATCACGCCATGACCTTGGGTCACTTCGGCCAGCTTGGCGCCAAAGGCGACGGTGGCTGGCTCGTCGGCCAGAAACAGGGTTACACCTGACACGCTGAATGCTCCTCCAATAACGCTCTAATGACCGGGACCAGATCGCTGGCCGCCAGCCCTCTACCTTTGACACCCAGGCGCTCGCCCGCGCAGGCATGCAGCCACACCCCCAGGCACGCGGCCTGCCAGGCGTCCAGCCCCTGGGCCAGCAACGCCGCCAGCACGCCACTGAGCACATCCCCCAGCCCGGCACCGGCCATGGCCGGATGCCCTCGCCCGCACTGCGCCAGCTGCCCGGCCGGGTCGGCCACCAGCGTGCCCGCGCCCTTGAGCACGCAGACGCTGGCATAGCGCCGCGCCAGCTTGCGCGCGGCCCCCGGCCGATCGGCCTGCACCGCCTCGGTGGAGATGCCCAGTAGCCGCGCCGCCTCGCCCGGGTGCGGGGTGAGGATGCTGCCGCTGGGCAACGCCAGTGGCGCAGCGGCCAGCAGGTTGAGGGCATCGGCATCCCACACCTGCGGCAGATGCGCAGGGGTCACCGCCGACAGCAGGCTGCGGCCCCAGGCCGCCTGGCCCAAGCCGGGGCCGACCACCAGCACCGTGGCCCGTGCGAGCGGGCCGAGCAACTGGTTGGCCGAACTCACGCCCTGCCACATCACCTCAGGCAGGCGGGCCAGCCCGGCGGCGACGTGCTCGGCACGGGTCGCCACGCTGACCAGGCCGGCGCCGCAACGCAGCGCCGCCTCGCTGCTGAGCATGACTGCGCCGCCGGTGCCCAAGTCACCGCCGATCACCAGCACATGGCCAAAATCGCCCTTGTGGGCATCGGCGGCGCGAGGTGGCAGCCCGGCCAAGGTCAGGCTGCTCAGCAGCAATGGGGGGTGTTTGGTCTGAGGCATGGGGTCAAAGGCTCCGATGTCTGGCAGAATTATACGCACCTCCGCTTGTAATGCTTGTTCATCCATGTCCGCCAATCTCCCAGACATCGCCATACTGGCCCAATCGATCAAGGATTGGGGCCGCGAACTCGGTTTTGCCCATGTCGGCATCGCCGGCGTCGACCTTGGCGAGCACGAACAGCACCTGCAGCGCTGGCTGGCTGCTGGCTACAACGGCGAGATGGAATACATGGGCGACCATGGCCACAAGCGCTCGCGCCCGGCCGAGCTGATCCCCGGCACGCTGCGGGTGATTTCGCTGCGCATGGACTACCTGCCCGGCGACACGCAGATGGCCAAGCGCCTGGCGGAGCCGGAAAAGGCCTACATCTCGCGCTACGCCCTGGGCCGCGATTACCACAAGCTGGTGCGCAAGCGCGTGCAGCACTTCGCCGATCGCATCCAGGAGGCCATCGGCCCCTTTGGCTACCGTGCCTTCGTCGACAGCGCCCCGGTGCTGGAGAAGGCCCTGGCGCAGGAGGCCGGCCTGGGCTGGATCGGCAAGAACACCCTGCTGCTCAACCGCAAGGCCGGCAGCTATTTCTTCCTGGCCGAGCTGTTCGTCGACCTGCCGCTACCGATTGATGGCGTACAGGGTAGTGATCATTGCGGGCGCTGCCAGGCGTGCCTGGACATCTGCCCGACCCAGGCGTTCGTCGGGGCCTACCAGCTGGATGCCCGACGCTGCATCTCGTACCTGACCATCGAATTGCGCGGTGCCATTCCACTGGAGCTGCGGCCATTGATCGGTAACCGGGTGTTCGGTTGTGACGATTGCCAGATCGTCTGTCCTTGGAACCGTTTCGCCAAGACCACTACCGAAGACGACTTCATGCCCCGCCGGGGGCTGGACAATATCGAGCTGGCCGAGCTGTTTCTGTGGGATGAAAAGCGTTTTCTCGGCTGCACCGAAGGCTCGCCATTGCGCCGGGCGGGGTATGAACGGTTCCTGCGCAACCTCGCCGTAGGGCTAGGCAATGCGCCGTCGACCATTCCCGTGCTGGAGGCGCTCAATGCACGGCGGGATGACCCTTCGGAACTGGTACGCGAACATGTGGAGTGGGCCCTGGCTCGCCACGACGCCCTTTGACGCTTGCCGCTTTTGGCTTTGGCTTTGGCTTTGGCTTTGGCTTTGGCTTTGGCTTTGGCGATCAGAAGGTTAACCCCACAGTCCGCTAGCGACAGCTGCGCCAGTTCAGGCGCCGCCCGTAACTTCGCGACTTCAGGAGGCCGAACGCAGGCCTTGCGGAGGGAGGTGACGGGCATGGATGCCCGTCAAGCGCTGCGCCCCAGGATGGGGCGTTCAGCGCGGTCCTCCCGGGAGCAAGGCCGGAGTGAGGGAACCCGGAGCGAAGCGGAGGGCCGGATGAATGGAGCGAGGATTTTTTGGTTCCTTTTTGATCCTTCAAAAAGGAACTCGCCGTAAGGGCGAAAAGGTGACTATGCGTCGACATCGCAAACGAATGCACTTACAACCATTAAAACCAGCGCCGACCGACTTTGACTTTGACTTTGACTTTGACTTTGACTTTTAGAGTCATGTGTTTTGAAAGTTATATGCGCATTCATTCGCGATGGTGACGCTAAGTCACCTTTCCGCCCTTACGGCGGCTCACTTTTTGAAGGATCAAAAAGTAAGCAAAAAATCCTCGCTCCATTCATCCGGCCCCTACGCTTCGCTCCGGGGTTCCCTCGCTCCGTTCTTGCTCCCGGGAGGACCGCGCTGAACGCCCCATCCTGGGGCGCAGCGCTTGACGGGCATCCATGCCCGTCACCTCCCTCCGCAAGAACTCCGCTCGGCCTCCTGAAGTCGCAATTGGCGTCGCCTGAACTATCGCGCACTTAGAAGCAAGATCAAGATCAAGATCAAGATCAAGATCAAGATCAAGATCAACAGGCATGGGCCAATTATCGGGGCACTGGCAGTATAGCTACAACTATATGCTCTCGCCGGCAAGCCGGCTCCCACAAGAACAACTGAACACCTCAAAGCCCAGCGCTATATCTATTGTTGATCGTTGTAATGAAACTTCGGCATTTCCCAATGAAACCGAATCGCCAACAACCGCACCAGAAAACCACCAAACAGGGTCAGTAACATGGCCTGTTCCGCCGGCACCTTGAAGTAAACACACCCCAGGTAGAACCAAGCCGCCGCAAACGAAACACTGGCGTAGAGCTCACGCCGAAACACCAGCGGAATATCGTTGCAGAAGATATCCCGCAGGATGCCGCCAAACACCCCGGTAATCACCCCGCTGATCGAAGCGACCAGGAACCCCTGCCCCATCTCCAGCGCGGTCATGCAGCCGATCAGGGTGAACGCCACCAGCCCCAGGGCATCGAGCACCAGGAACAGCGACCGCAAATGCCGCATCAAGGGCGCGATGAAAATCGTCAGCAGCGCCGCGAAGCTGGTCAGCACCAGGTACTCCGGGTGCTTCACCCAGGTCAGCGGGTAGTGCCCGAGCAGCACGTCGCGCACCGAGCCGCCACCCAGCGCGGTGACACAGGCGATCAGCACCACGCCGAACCAGTCCATGCCGCGACGGCCGGCGGACAGGGCGCCAGTCATGGCTTCAGCGGTGATGGCAATGAGGTAGAGCATCAGCAACATGGTGCAGGTCCGTGCGGGAAAGGCGCGCAGTCTACCCAGTCGCGCGGGGCACCAAAAGGGGGCGCGCCGACGATCATCGGCGCACGGCAAGGTCAGACCTTGATGAAATGCTCGCGATAGTGACGCAGCTCGCCAATCGACTCGCGAATATCGTCCAGCGCCAGGTGGGTGCTGCCTTTCTTGAAACTGTCTCGTACGTCCGGCGCCCAGCGCGCGGCCAGTTCCTTGAGCGTGGAGACATCGAGGTTGCGGTAGTGGAAGTAGTTTTCCAGCTCGCGCATGTGACGATAGAGGAAACGGCGATCCTGGCAGATGCTGTTGCCACAGATCGGCGACTTGCCCTTCGGCACCCACTGCTCGAGGAAGGCGATGGTCTGCGCCTCGGCCTCGGCCATGCTCACCTTGCTCTCACGCACGCGCTGGGTCAGGCCCGAGGCGCCGTGGGTGCGGGTGTTCCACTCGTCCATGCGCGCCAGCACCTCGTCGCTGTGGTGAATGGCGATCACCGGGCCTTCGGCCAGGGTGTTCAGCTCGCTGTCGGTGACGATGGTGGCCATCTCGATGATGACGTCGTTGTCCGGATCCAGGCCGGTCATCTCCAGATCGATCCAGATCAGGTTCTGTGGGTTGTGCATGAAAAGGCTCCTCGAATAGCCCGTCATATTAGCCTAGCGGGGCGGCTCGTGGGCGCGCCGTGCTAAACTGCCCGCCGTTTTCTTTCTGCCCCGCCGACACGGAACCCTCATGGCCAAACGCCAGCTCAACCGCCGCCAGAACTGGCGCATCGAAAAGATCCAGGGCGAGCGCGCCGCCCGCGCCGCCAAACGCGAGCAGCACGTGCTGCAGGAGCTGGAGGGTGGCGATCTGGGGCCGGAACAACTGGGCCTGGTGATCGCCCACTTCGGCGTGCAGGTCGAGGTCGAGGCCCAGGACGGCGAGGCCGCCGGCCAGGTCTTCCGCTGCCACCTGCGGGCCAACCTGCCGGCGCTGGTCACCGGCGATCGCGTGGTCTGGCGCGCCGGCAACCAGGGGATCGGCGTGATCGTCGCGCAGATGCCGCGCAGCACCGAGCTGTGCCGACCGAACAACCACGGCCAGCTCAAGCCGGTGGCGGCCAACGTCGACCTGATCGTCATCGTCTTCGCCCCGGCGCCCGAGCCGCACCCCAACCTGATCGACCGCTACCTGGTGGCCGCCGAGCATGCCGGCATCCGCCCGCTGCTGCTGCTGAACAAGGCCGACCTGATCAATGACGAAAACGGCCCGACCCTCGAGGCGATGCTCGAGGTCTACCGCGGCCTGGGCTACCCGCTGCTGGAGGTCTCGGCCCACCACGGCGATGGCATGCAGCGCCTGCAGGAAACCCTCGACGGCCATATCAGCGTGTTCGTCGGCCAGTCCGGCGTGGGCAAGTCCTCGCTGGTCAACAGCCTGCTGCCCGCCGCCGACACGCGCGTTGGCGACCTGTCGGAATGGTCCGGCCAGGGTACCCATACCACCACCACCGCACGCCTTTATCACTTCCCCAACGGCGGTGACCTGATCGACTCGCCAGGCATCCGCGAGTTCGGCCTGATGCATGTCAGCCGCGACGACGTGGAAGATGGTTTCATCGAATTCCGCGAACTGATCGGCCACTGCCGCTTCCGCGATTGCAAACATGATCGCGAACCCGGTTGCGCCCTGCTCAAGGCCCTTGAAGACGGTAGCGTCACCCAGCAACGGATGAACAGCTACCGCTCGATCATCGCCAGCCTGCCGGAAGACACCTACTGATTGGGCAGGTTTGCCTACCTCGACTATAGGAAATATTACCGCGCTAGGTAGGACCGCTCCGGTTTCGCAGTCACCTATTGTCCCTACCCCTGCTTTCCCTGATCGTCATGACTTGTCGTCGGTATTGATCAGGGAGGGCAACAAGGATGCCGGTATTCATCAGTTACCGCCGGGATGAGCGGCTCGATGCCTTCATCCTCAATGAACGCCTGCTGCTCGAAGGCATTCCCACCCAACTGGTGCCCTTCGACAGTGAAGGGCAGACCCTGGACGACCTGCATGGCGGCTTCTGCCAGCACATGGCCGATACCACCCACTGGATCGGCGTGCTGTCCGAGCACACCGTCGACGACTGGTGGACGGCCTGGCTGTTGGGCGCTGCGGCCATGGCCAATCGTCGGGTGAGCTTCTATCACGCGGGCAGCGGCGAGCTGCCGGAGTGCCTGGGCAGGTGGCCAGCAATGCGCGAGCGGGAACATATCGAACTGTTCGTGCGGGCCTACCATGACGAGCAGACCTTTGGCCGCGCCATGGCGTCGATGAGCGGTCGCGGGAGCGTATCGGACAGGGACAACGCGGATTTCTTTCACGCCGATCTCAAGGCCAAGATCAGGCGCGGCTTCTGAATGCAGGGGCCGTTAAGCGGCCCCTGTCATTTACTGGTCCTTGGCCTCATCCATCTTCAATACGCCATCCTCGAAGATGTTCAGCTTCTGGCGCAGTTCGCGCGGTTGCATCGGCGCATCACCCGGCGCCGCGGCGGCCCCCGGTGCAGCGTCCGCAGGCGGCGTTGCAGTGGCCGGTGGCGTAGCCTCCGGCGTACCCTGCTCACCCTCGATATCGCGCTGGGCTTTCTTGGTCAGCACGATGATATCGATCCGGCGGTTGACCGGGTTGAACGGATTGGCCCGGTCGAACAGCGACGACGAGGCATAGCCGACCACCCGCGCCACCTGCTCGTCCGGATAGCCGCCAGCAACCAGGGCCCGACGCGCGGCGTTGGCGCGGTTGGCCGACAGTTCCCAGTTGCCGAAGTCGCCGGTGCCGGAATACGGCTTGGCGTCGGTGTGGCCACTGATGCTGATCTTGTTCGGCACCGCCTTGATGGTGTCGGCCATGGCCAGCAGGATGTCCTCGAAATACGGCTGCAGGCGTGCGCTACCCAGGTCGAACATCGGCCGGTTCTCGGCGTCCATGATCTGGATGCGCAGGCCGTCCTGGGTGATCTCGAACAGGATCTGGTCCTTGAACTTCTGCAGCTGCGGGTTTTCCTCGACCTTGTTCTGCAGCTCCTGCAGCAAGAGCTCGAGGCGCTCGCGCTCGACCTGCTCGGCCATGGTCTCGACCTTGTCCTTGTCCAGCTGCAGGCTGGTGTCGGGCGTCGGCTCGGACTTCACTTCCGGGTTGATGGTCTTTTCCGGCGCCAGTTGCGGCGAGCCACCCAGGTCGATGATGTAGGGCGTGCCACTCTCGGAGAAGCCGATCGGATCCTTGAAGTAACCGGCGATGGCGATCTTCTGCTCGGGCGTGGCCGTCGACAGCAGCCAGAGCACCAGGAAGAACGCCATCATCGCCGTGGCGAAGTCGGCGAAGGCGATTTTCCAGGCGCCGCCGTGATGGCCGTCGCCAAAGCGCTTGACGCGCTTGACGATGATGGGCTGATTGTTCTCCATGGCTTAGCGACCGCGTACCGCTTGTTCCAGCTCGGCGAAGCTCGGGCGGTGCGCCGGGTACAGCACCTTGCGACCGAACTCGACCGCCAGCGACGGCGGCATGCCGGAGGCCGAGGCCACCAGCGAGGCCTTGATCGCCTCGTAGACGTTCAGTTCCTCTTTGGCATCATGGCGCAGGGCGTTGGCCAGCGGGCCGAAGAAGCCGTAGGCGGCGAGAATACCGAAGAAGGTACCGACCAGCGCCGCGCCCACATGCAGGCCGATGGACTTCTGGTCGCCGTCGCCCAGCGAGGCCATGGTCACCACGATACCCAGTACCGCCGCGACGATACCGAAGCCGGGCATGCCGTCGGCGATGCCGGTCACCGCGTGGGACGGGTGCTCCAGCTCTTCCTTCATGCTCAGCAGCTCCATGTCGAACAGGCCTTCGAGCTCATGGGGCGCCATGTTGCCGGTGGACATGATCCGCAGGTAATCGCAGATGAACGCGGTCATGCGCTCATCGCCCAGCACGGCCGGGTATTTGGCGAAGATCGGGCTGGCCGCGGCGTCCTCGATGTCACCCTCGATCGCCATCATGCCTTCACGACGGCTCTTGTTGAGGATCTCGTACACCAGGCCCAGCACTTCGAGGTAGAAGGTGTGGGTGAAGCGGGTGCCGAACATCTTCAGCGACTTCTTGATTACATGCATGGTCATGTAACCAGGGTTGGCCTGGAGGAACGCACCAAAGGCCGCGCCGCCGATGATCAGCACTTCGAACGGCTGGATCAGTGCCGCGATCTTGCCGTGGGAAAGCACGTAGCCGCCGAGCACGCTCGCGAATACGACGATGATGCCGATAATTTTAGCCATAAGTTGGAAGCACTTGCTGTCGTGGTCAGGGTAGGGAACGGAAGCTTGAAAACTCTTCTTCTACTTATCGGCAGAACTGCGCCAGACTATAGCCACTCATTGCGAAAAGCCAGTTCGGACTGATGTCAATATGCCAATTGAAACCAAGGTGCCAAGTCAGGTTCCGTCGAGTCTAGAGGCCTGGGTAAAACTGCTCGACGGGATTCGAGTACCGGTGCCGAAAGACAGCCACGACCGTGTTCTACAGGCCATCAACGACAGCCGCCGCTCCCTGCGCGACATTGCCGAACTGATGCAGGATAGCCCCGCACTGGTGCTCTGCGTGCTGCGCGAGGCCAACCACCCGGCCAACACCAGCCTGGCGGAGCCTGCCGAAAGCCTGGAAATCGCTCTCAACCGCCTGGGGCTGGGCCGCACCAGCCAGTTGCTGGCGCGCCTGCCGTCGATACCGGCCGACGAGATCCCGCCGGTGCTGCGCCAGTTCCTGCTGATCAGCCAGCATGCCACCCAGCAGGCCAACGGCCTGTTCGCCAGCCGCCTGGCGCGGCTGTGGCAGGAAATCCACTGGGGCAGCCTGCTGTTCCTCTCGCCGCTGTGGCCGCTGGCGCTGGCCTACCCCAAGCTGCTCGACACCTGGGAACTGCGGGTCATCCACAAGGGCGAGGAAGCCGCCGAGGTCGAACAGGAACTGTTCGGCGTGCGCCTCATGCAGCTATGCCAGGCCATGGCCGAGCACTGGCGCCTGCCCGAGTGGGTGACCCAGGGCTACCGCCTGCTGATGGACGAGCGCGAGCAACTGGCCCAGGTGCTGAACATCGCCCGCGAACAGGACCCGCTGGTCCAGCAGCAGCGCCTGGACGACGAGCCGGCGCTGCGCCGCTGGTTCAACCAGCCGCCCAACACCGTGCTGCTGGCCAACGGCCTCGCCCTGGCCGCCCAGGTGGGCTGGGACAACCCGCACCTGCTGCGCTGGCAGTTGCTCACCGCGCTGTACCTGCAGACTACGTTGGACGATGTCCAGCAACAGGTCCACCAGCAGGCCGCAGCCAGTGCCCGCCATCACGCCCGGCATGCGCTGTTTCACCCGGCCGAGGCGCTGATCTGGCCCTGGCACCAGCGCCGGCCGCACCCGGACATGCTCACCCCGCCGCCACCCAGCACCGAGGACCTCGGCCGCTGGCGCGCGCTGTGCCAGGAGCTGCTGGCCCAGCCCAGCCCGTTCAGCAACGCCGTGCACCTGGCCACCCAGGCCCGCGATGCCCTGCTGGCCTGCGGCATGCAGCGCATCATGCTGCTGAGCCTGGACAAGACCACCGATTACCTGCGCGTGCAGCAGACCGCCGGACTGCCACGCGAGGCCGCCGCCATGGCGTTGCCCGTTGCGCAGAACAAATTGTTGCAAAAGTTGATGGCAAAAGCCGGGCAACTGCGCCTGACGCCCGACAACCATGCCCAGTTCAGCGCACTGCTGCCGGCACCACTGCGCGCCTTCTTCCGCGGCGAGCACCTGCTGCTGCGCTCGCTGGCGGTGGGGGACCAGGTACTGATGCTGGCGGTGGCCGACCAGGACGGCAAGCCGCTGGCCGACGTCAGCGTGCAGGCGTTCGGCAAGACCGCGCAATGCGTGGAGCGCGCCCTGGCCGTGTTTGCCACCCGCAATGCCTGACCCTTGCGCTACAATCGCCCCTCTTTCCACCCTGGAGAACGTGGATGACTGACTTTTCCGGCCTGCCCCTGGTGATCGAAGCCGAGGACCTGCTGCCGCGCCTGGATTCGCCACGGCTGATCCTGGTCGACCTGACCAGCGCCAACCGCTATGGCAGTGGGCATATCCCCGGAGCCCGCTTCGTCGACCCGAAACGCACCCAGCTGGGCCAGCCCCCGGCCCCCGGCCTGCTGCCGGCCCGGGCCGAGCTGGAAAAGCTGTTCGGTGAACTCGGCCACCGCCACGATGCGGTCTACGTGGTCTACGACGACGAGGGCGGCGGCTGGGCCGGGCGCTTCATCTGGCTGCTCGACGTCATCGACCACAAGGGTTACCACTACCTGAACGGTGGCATCCAGGCCTGGCCGGCGGACAAGCTGTCCATCGAAACGCCCGAAGTCGCCGGCGGCCCGGTGAGCCTGCACCTGCATGGCGAACCCACCGCCACCCGCGAGTACCTGCAGAGCCGCCTGGGCGCCGCCGACCTGGTCATCTGGGACGCCCGCGGGCCGCTGGAATACAGCGGCGAGAAGGTGCTGGCGGCCAAGGGCGGGCACATTCCCGGCGCGATCAACTTCGAGTGGACCGCCGGCATGGACCTCAACAACCACCTGCGCATCCGCAAGGACATCGCCGAAGTCCTGCAAAACCTGGGCATCACCCCCGACAAGGAAGTGATCACCCACTGCCAGACCCACCACCGCTCCGGCTTCACCTACCTCGTGGCCAAGGCCCTCGGCTATCCACGGGTGAAGGGCTATGCCGGTTCCTGGGGCGAATGGGGCAATCACCCCGACACGCCCGTCGAAGTTTAAGGACGCTCAATGAAATCCCGCTTGTTCATCATCAGCCAGTACCTGCTGCCGCACCACCTGCTGTCGCGGCTGGCCGGCTGCGTCGCCGAGTGCCGCGCACGCTGGTTCAAGAACGCCTTCACCGCCTGGTTCGCCAAGCGCTACCAGGTGAACATGTCCGAGGCACTGGTCGAAGACCTCAGCGCCTACGAGCACTTCAACGCCTTCTTCACCCGCGCCCTCAAGCCGGGCGCCCGCCCGCTGGACGAAACCCCCGGCGCGATCCTCTGCCCAGCCGATGGCGCGGTCAGCCAGCTCGGCCCGATCGAGCACGGCCGCATCTTCCAGGCCAAGGGCCACGGCTACAGCGCCCTGGAACTGCTGGGCGGCGATCCGGCCCTGGCCGCACCGTTCATGGGCGGCGAATTCGCCACCATCTACCTGTCGCCCAAGGACTACCACCGCGTGCACATGCCGCTGGCCGGTACCCTGCGCGAGATGGTCTATGTGCCGGGTCGGCTGTTCTCGGTCAACCAGACCACCGCGGAAAACGTTCCTGAGCTGTTCGCCCGCAACGAGCGCGTGGTCTGCCTGTTCGACACCGAGCGTGGGCCGATGGCCGTGGTGCTGGTCGGCGCGATGATCGTCGCCTCGATCGAGACCGTCTGGGCCGGCCTGGTCACGCCGCCGAAGCGCGAGCTGAAGACCTTCCGCTACGACGAAGCCAGCCGTGCGCCGATCCACCTGGAAAAAGGTGCCGAACTGGGTCGCTTCAAGCTGGGTTCCACCGCCATCGTGCTGTTCGGGCCGGAGCAGGTGAAGTGGGCCGAGAGCCTGGGTGCCGGCTCTGCGGTACGCATGGGTGAGTTGCTGGCGCAGCCGACCCAGGCCTGAGCATCCGGTAAGCAAAAGGCCCTGCATGATGCGAATCATGCAGGGCCTTTTTATTGGGGCTGCGTTGCAGCCCCGGGGCTCAAGATCAGCCGCGCGCTTCGCGATCGCGCACGCCGAGCAGGTACAGCACGCCGTCCAGTCCCAGCGTCGAGATCGCTTGCTTGGCCGACTGACGCACCAGCGGCTTGGCGCGGAAGGCCACGCCCAGGCCGGCCAGGGACAGCATCGGCAGGTCGTTGGCGCCATCACCGACGGCGATGGTCTGCTCGAGCTGCAGGCCCTCCTCGCTGGCCAGTTGCAGCAGCAGGTCAGCCTTGCGCTGGGCATCGACGATCGGCTCGACGGCCACGCCGGTCACCTTGCCGTCCACCACCTCCAGTTCATTGGCGAACACGTAGTCGATGCCCAGGCGCGCCTGCACCTGCTTGGCAAAGTAGGTGAAGCCACCGGAGAGGATGGCGGTCTTGTAGCCCAGGCGCTTTAGCTCGGCGAACAGGTGCTCGGCACCCTCGGTCAGGCGCAGCGAGGCACCGATCTGGTCGAGCACGCCGACGTCCAGCCCCTTGAGCAAGGCCATGCGTTCCTTGAAGCTGGCGCGAAAATCCAGCTCGCCACGCATGGCGCGCTCGGTGATCGCCGCCACCTGCTCGCCGACGCCAGCGGCCTTGGCCAGCTCATCAATCACTTCGGCTTCGATCAGGGTCGAATCCATGTCGAACACCGCCAGGCGGCGGTTGCGGCGGAACAGGTCGTCGCGCTGGAAAGCGATGTCGATGTTCAGCTCTTCGGACAGCGCAAAGAAATCGGCGCGCAAGGCCTGAGCATCGCTGGCCTCGCCGCGCACGGAAATTTCCAGCGCGGACTTGCCCTTGTCGGTCGGGGCGTCCAGCGCGACGCGGGCGGACAGCCGCTCGATGCGCTCGATGGTCAGGCCATACTGGCTGATGATCGCGCTGACCCGCTGCAACTGCTGCGGGGTCACCCGGCGGCTGAGCAGGGTGACGATATGGCGCGCCTCGCCCTGGCTGTCGGCCCAGTGCTGGTAGTCAGCCTCGGAAATGGGGGTGTAGCGGGCCTGCAGGTCCAGTTCGTGAGCCTTGGACTGCACGCTCTGCAGCAGCGCGGTGGCGACTTCGTTGTCGGGGATATCGACCAGGATGCCAAACGACAGGGTGCCGTGCATGACCGCCAGGCCGATGTCGAGAATGTTCACACCGCCCTGGAGCAGGACGCCGGTGATGGCCGCAGTGAGACCCGGACGGTCTTCACCAGTGATGTTGATCAGGACGATTTCGCGCAAGACCGGGCTCCAACTCGATGAAAAATGCGCATTCTACCGATTTTCCATGACCATCGGGCGCCAACGATACTTTGCCGACAAAACACGTATCGCTATACTGCGCAGCAACTTTCTCGCCATAAAGAGCCGAGCTCTGTGAACCGGCCCACGCCCGTAAAACCCGACAACTTCTTCCTGATGATCTACCGAGCCCTGAGCCAGCGCCGAATCCCACTGGCCCTGCGCATTGCCAGCCATAACATCTTCCTGGTGGCCCTGGCCCTGGTGATCTACGCCTGCGTGATGGGCCTGCAGTTCAAGCAGGCCATGCATGAGCAGGCCGATGCCGTCGGCCAGAGCCTGACCACCCAGACCGCCACCTCGGCCACCGAGCTGCTGGTGTCCAACGACATCCTCAGCCTCAACGTGCTGCTGGGCAACCTGGTGAAGAACCCGCTGGTGGCCCATGCGGCCATCTACAGCGTGGACAACCGCATCCTTGCCGAGGCTGGCCAGCGCCCGCGCAACAGCCTGCTGGGCGAAACCGAAGGGGTCTACCAGACCAAGATCACCTTCCAGGACGTGACCGCCGGCCAGTTGCGCATCAGCCTGGACATGAGCCAGTTCCAACAGCCGATGCTGATCAGCCTGCAGAGCATGGGCATTCTCGCCGCGATCCTGCTGGCCCTGGCCCTGACCCTCAGCCTGCGCCTGGGCCGTTTCATCTCGACCCCGCTATTGCAGCTGCGCGTCTGGTTGCGTGACCCGCACCCCTACACGCCGGGCACCGACCGCCAGGACGAGATCGGCGACCTGGCCCGTCAGCTGCACGCCCGCCTCGCCCCACCGCCGCCTCCGGAGCCGGAGGAAGAGGACGTGGAAGACGATTTCGATGACGTGCCCGCAGCCAAGGTCGCCCCACGGCCCAAGGCGGCGGTACAGACTGCCGATCACGACGAAGACGACGACGCCTTTGCCGACCTGATGGATGAGCAAAGCGCTCCGGCCAAACCTGTTATCGTCGAGTCCGACGAACCGCAGTTCAGTGCCGTGCTGGCCGTGCAGCTGGGCTCCCAGGAGCAACTACGCCGCCTGCCACGCTCCCGCCTGACCGAATTGCTGGAACGCTACCGCGACTGCCTGGACCAGGCCGCTTCGCTGTACGAAGGGGAAGTCCACACCCTGAACGACGGCAGCACCCTGCTGTTGTTCCACAGCCGCGATTGCGGCGAGGACTACCTGACCAACGCCATCTGCTGTGGCGAGCTGCTGCGCGCCCTGGGCCACGCCCTGCAGATCGAAGTGGCCGACAGCGGCATCACCCTGCAGCTGCAGCTGGGCCTGGTGCTGGCCGACGACCTGCAAGGCATGGATCAGGTCGACCTGCTGATGACCGAGCAGGCCCAGGACGCCCTGGCCCTGTCGCAGCACAGCCGCAACCTGCTGCTGGTCGAGCGCCGCATCAGCGATGACGCCCTGGTGCGCCAGCGTGCGCGTATTCGGCCGATCGCAAGCCCCGAGGGCGCGTGCTGTGTCGAACGCCTGATGGAGCCTTACCCGTCGATGCTGGAGCGCCAGCTGGCACGGATGCATGAGCGGCGGGCCTGAACCCTCGCACTCCCTGTAGGAGCGGCCTCGTGCCGCGAAAGGGCTGCGTAGCAGCCCCAGGATCGTAGTGTTGATGCGAAGATTGTAGGGGCCGCTCTGCGGCCCTTTCGCGGCACAAGGCCGCTCCTACAGGGAAGCGAGCTCGATCTTTGTCCACAAAAAAGCCCGCATCGCTGCGGGCTTTTTTGTGGCTGCGGCTATCAGAAGCGGAACACTTCCATATCGGTACGAATCGGCGAAGCCATCGGAATCTTCGGCTTCTCCGGCTCTTTCTTCACCTGCACCGGAGCCGCCTGCTTGCGTGGCGTCTCCTCGGCGATGGCCGGCTGGTTGGCCAGTGGCTTGACCGCGCCACTCAGCTGCTCGGCCAGCTTCTGCAGCAATTGCCCCTGGGCCTGGACCTGCGCCGACTCGGTGCCCGCATGGGGTTGCTCGAGGTGGACGATGCGGTTGTCACGCACCTGGCCACGGCGGTCCAGCACGCGCCACTGGGCATCCAGGATCGCCGGCTGGTTCTTGCCCGAGTCCAGGCGGGTGATCGACAACAGCACCTGCACGTCCGGCGTGAAGCCGGCGCTCGCCGGCGCCAGCACCACGCGCTGGCTGTCCAGGCGCCAGGCCAGCTGGCGCACCAGCAACTGGTCGATATCCGACGAAAGGCTACCGGCCCAGCGGCCATCGGTGGCCGCCGTCAGGCTGCCGTCGGCCTGACGCTGGAGAAAGGTCTCGCGTTGCAGGTAGTCGGCCACCGATACCGGGCCGAGCACCACCGCCATGCCCGCCGCCTGGGTCGGCTGGCCGGGTTCACCACTGTCGAGCTGATACAGGGCGACCGGCTGATGCATGCTGCATCCGCTCAGGCCCAGCAAACCAGTCATCAGCAGCGCAAATGGAAGGCGCGGAAATTTCATTCATCCCATCCAGGCGGCCGTCACCAGACTGACCGCAGTGATACTCATGTAGATTCATCCTGGCACTCGGCCACGCCGGCGCCACGCGGGCACTATCATCCGTGAAATATCCGCCAGACTCCAGCATTTCCGCCCGAAGCGGCGCCGAAAACGCCGCAGCAGACGGTCGGTCCAGTCAGGCCGGGGTTTCCACCATCAGCCCGTCGACGCGCTGGAAGCCACGTGGCAATTTGCTACCGCGACGCCCCCGCTCACCCTTGTAATGCTCGAGATCATCCGGCTTCAGGGAAAGGGTACGCTTGCCAGCCTGCAATACAAGGGTCGAGCCCTCGCTGATCACCGCCAGGTCGGTCACGTACTCCTCGCGGCTGGCTACCCGGTCGCCCGGCACGCCGATGATCTTGTTGCCCTTGCCTTTACCCAGCTGCGGCAGGTCGGCCACCTTGAACACCAGCAGGCGACCCTCGGTGGTCACTGCGGCCAGCCAGTCCTGCTCGCGGTCGGCCACCGGGCGCGGGGTCATGACCTTGGCGCCATTGGGCAGGCTGAGCAGGCCCTTGCCGGCCTTGTTCTTGGCTTGCAGATCCTCGCCCTTGACCACGAAGCCGTAACCCGCGTCGGAAGCCACCACGTACAGGGCGTCATCCTCAGGCAACAGCACGCATTCGAAAGTGGCACCAGGTGGCGGGGTCAGGCGACCGGTCAACGGCTCGCCCTGACCACGGGCCGACGGCAGGCTATGTGCGGCCAACGAGTAGCTGCGGCCGGTGGAGTCGATGAGCACGGCGAATTGGTTGGAGCGTCCGGCGGCAGCGGCCTTGAAGCCGTCACCGGCCTTGTACGAAAGCCCGGTGGCATCGATATCGTGGCCCTTGGCGCAACGCACCCAGCCCTTCTCCGACAGCACCACGGTGACCGGCTCGGTCGGCATCAGCTCGTTTTCCGACAGGGCCTTGGCCTCGGCGCGCTCGACGATCGGCGAGCGGCGGTCGTCGCCATAGGTTTCGGCGTCTTCGATCAGCTCGCTGCGCACCAGCTTGCGCAGCTTGGCGTCGCTGCCCAGCAGGGTGGTCAGGCGCTTCTGCTCCTTGAGCAGCTCGTCCTGCTCGCCACGGATCTTCATCTCTTCCAGACGGGCCAGCTGGCGCAGGCGGGTCTCGAGGATGTAGTCGGCCTGGATCTCGGTCAGGTCGAAACGGGCGATCAGGGCCTGCTTGGGGTGCTCCTCGGTGCGGATGATGTGGATCACTTCATCCAGGTTGAGGAACGCAGTGAGCAAGCCTTCCAACAGGTGCAGGCGCTTCTCGACCTTGTCCAGGCGGTGCTGCAGGCGGCGACGAACGGTACCGATCCGGTACTCCAGCCACTCCAGCAGCAGCGCGCGCAGGTTCTTCAGCTGCGGACGGCCGTCAAGGCCGATGATGTTGACGTTGACCCGGTAGGTGCTCTCGAGGTCGGTGGTGGCGAACAGGTGCTGCGTCAGCTCGGCGGCATCGACGCGGTTCGAACGCGGGATGATGACGATGCGGCAAGGGTTCTCGTGGTCCGACTCGTCGCGCAGGTCGGCGACCATCGGCAGCTTCTTGGCCTGCATCTGCGCGGCGATCTGCTCCAGCACCTTGGCCCCGGAGACCTGGTGCGGCAGCGCGGTGACGATAATGTCGCCGTCCTCGACGCGGTACACCGCGCGCATGCGGATCGAACCCTTGCCGGTCTCGTAGAGTTTTAGAATATCGGCGCGCGGAGTGACGATCTCGGCCTCGGTCGGGTAGTCCGGGCCCTGGATGTGCTCGCACAGCTGCTCGATGGTGGCCTTGGGCTCGTCGAGCAGGCGCACGCAGGCGCTGGCCACTTCCCGCAGGTTGTGCGGCGGCACGTCGGTGGCCATGCCCACGGCGATGCCGGTGGTGCCGTTGAGCAGGATGTTCGGCAGGCGCGCCGGCAGCACCGCCGGCTCCTGCAGGGTACCGTCGAAGTTCGGCACCCAGTCGACGGTGCCCTGGCCCAGCTCGCTGAGCAGCACTTCGGAATAGCGCGACAGGCGCGCCTCGGTGTAACGCATGGCGGCGAACGACTTCGGATCGTCCGGCGCACCCCAGTTGCCCTGGCCGTCGACCAAGGTGTAGCGGTAGCTGAACGGCTGGGCCATCAGCACCATGGCCTCGTAGCACGCCGAGTCGCCGTGGGGGTGGAACTTGCCGAGTACGTCGCCGACGGTACGCGCCGACTTCTTGTGCTTGGAGTCGGCGTCCAGCCCCAACTCGCTCATGGCATAGACGATGCGACGCTGCACCGGCTTGAGGCCGTCGCCGATGTGCGGCAGGGCACGGTCCATGATCACGTACATGGAGTAGTTGAGGTAGGCCTGTTCGGTGAAGTCAGCCAGGGACCGGCGTTCGACGCCTTCAAGGCTGAGTTCGAGTGAGTCGCTCATGCGGGCCTCGTCATTTCAGGTTCTGGCGCAGCAGCATGGTGCCGCCGCGCTGGGTAAATTCAAGTTGTTTCAGGGCACTCATGCCCAGCAGCACGGCGTGGCCATCCAGGCCGGGCACCACCAGTGCGCGCACGTCGCGCAGGTGGATATCACCCAGTTGCAGGCTGTCGAGCCGGGTGCGGTAGCCTTCGGTGCGGCCATTGGCGGTACTCAGTTGCACCGGTGCGCCGCGGGCCAGGTCCAGGTCGCGGGCCAGCGCCTCGGGGATCGCCACATCGGTGGCGCCGGTATCGAGCATGAAATGCACCACCCGGCCATTGATCGCGCCGTCGGCGACGAAATGGCCCTGGCCGTTGCTCAGCAGGCGAACTTCGACGAAGCCGTCGCCCTGCTCGCTCTGCACCACGGCGTTGGGATTCTGCTGACGCGCCTCCCATTGGCCGAAAAAGCGCGTGGCCAGGAACATCGCCGCCGCCCAGGCGACGATCATCAGCACCCTGCCCGCCCGCTTGCCCGCTGGCTGGCTCATGGCTTGGCGCTCCAGCCGCCGGCCGGCGCGCCGAAGCGCCAGACGACAGGCCGCGTTTCACCGTCCGCCCGCGGCCGGTCGTTGTTGTCCACGCCGATCCAGGCGCCGTCCTTGTCGATCACCAGCGCCTCGGCCAGGCCATAGGGCTGTGAATAGCGACGCGATTCCACCAGGGCGTCGGCGGCGAACGACCAGCAGCGCTCCACGGCGCCACTGTCGGCGTCGCGCCGGCAAATACGATAGGCGTTGCGCTCGAGGGTGAACAGCTTGCCCTCGAACCAGGCCAGGTCGGCGAAGTCGCGGGAAACCGGGCGTGCCTCGGGGAATTGCGGCGGCTGCATTTCCACGCCGGCTTCACTGAGCAGCACGCAGCCGCGCCCGCAGGTCCATACTGATTGCTGGCGCTGCACGGCGAGCAGCCCGCGTCGCTCGCGCTCGGCGGCCAGCCACAGGCGATCGCCCGCCGGGTTGATCGCCAACCCTTCGAACAGGGCGTTGAAATGCAGCAGCATGCCGCTGGCCCGCGCCTGGCGCACCATGGCCTGGTCGATCCGCAGCCAGTCCGGCTCGCCGTCCACAGGCAGTTGCAGCACGGCAGCCTGAGCCTCGCTGACGATGAACAGGTTGCCCGCCTGGTCGCAGGTGATGCCTTCGAAATCCAGCGCGCCGCCTCGAATATACGACGCCGCCCAGTTGCGCGACTTCAGCCCCCAGGGCAACCCGGTATCGGGGGCCGGCGGCGGGGTGAAGGTCAGCGGCTGGGCCTGCCAGGCCGCGCCCTCCTGGTCCAGGCGGTAGATGCGGTCGTCATCGCGGTCGGACACCGCCCACAATGCGCCCCGGCACCAGGCCAGGCCCGACAGGTTGCCGCCGCGCATGCCATCGACCACGTGCTCGCCGCTGAGCTTGAGCTGCGGCCAGTCGCCGGCCTGGGCCTGCAGGGCGAACAACGCCAGGCAGGCCATGAGCAGCGTACGAATCAAACCAGGACCTCGGCCAGGTTGCCTTTGGTCTCCAGCCAGCTCTTGCGGTCACCGGCGCGTTTCTTGGCCAACAGCATGTCCATGATCTCGGTGGTGCCCTGCAGGTCGTCCAGGGTGAGCTGGACCAGGCGCCGGGTGTTCGGGTCCATGGTGGTCTCGCGCAGCTGCGGCGGGTTCATCTCGCCCAGGCCCTTGAATCGGGTGACCTGCGGCTTGCCGCGCTTCTTCTCGGCGACCAGCCGGTCGAGGATGCCGTCGCGCTCGGCTTCGTCCAGGGCGTAGTAGATCTCCTTGCCCAGGTCGATGCGGTACAGCGGCGGCATGGCCACGTAGACGTGCCCGGCCTCGACCAGCGGACGGAAGTGCTGGACGAACAACGCGCACAGCAGGGTGGCGATGTGCAGGCCGTCGGAGTCGGCGTCGGCGAGGATGCAGACCTTGCCGTAGCGCAGTTGCGAAAGGTCGGTGGCACCCGGGTCGACGCCGATGGCCACGGCGATGTTGTGTACTTCCTGGCTGGCCAGGACCTCGCCGCCATCGACTTCCCAGGTGTTGAGGATCTTGCCGCGCAGCGGCAGGATCGCCTGGAATTCCTTGTCCCGCGCCTGCTTGGCCGAACCGCCGGCGGAATCACCCTCGACCAGGAACAGCTCGGCGCGCATCGGATCCTGGCCTGCGCAGTCGGCCAGCTTGCCAGGCAGCGCCGGGCCCTGGGTGATGCGCTTGCGCTCGACCTTCTTGCTTGCTTTCAGGCGACGGCCGGCGTTGCTGATGGCCAGCTCGGCCAGTTGCATGCCCAGCTCAGGGTGGGCGTTGAGCCACAGGCTGAAGGCGTCCTTGACCACGCCGGAGACGAACGCCGCCGCCTCGCGGGACGACAGGCGCTCCTTGGTCTGCCCGGAGAACTGCGGCTCCTGCATCTTCATCGACAATACGAAGCTGATGCGCTCCCAGACATCCTCGGGCGCCAGCTTGACCCCACGCGGCAGCAGGTTGCGGAACTCGCAGAACTCGCGCATGGCATCCAGCAGGCCCTGGCGCAGGCCGTTGACGTGGGTGCCGCCCTGGGCGGTGGGGATCAGGTTGACGTAGCTTTCCTGGATGCTGTCGCCGCCTTCGGGCAGCCACAGCAGGGCCCAGTCCACGGCTTCCTTGTTGCCGGCCAGGCTACCGCAGAACGGCTCGTCGGGCAGGCGCAGGTACTCGCTGACCGAGTCGACCAGGTAGGAACGCAGGCCGTCCTCGTAGTGCCACTCGACCTTCTCGCCAGTGCCCTTGTCCTCGAAGCTGATGGACAGCCCCGGGCACAGCACGGCCTTGGCCTTGAGCACATGCTTGAGGCGGCTGATGGAGAATTTCGGCGAGTCGAAGTACTTCGGATCGGGGGTGAAGTACACGCTGGTGCCGGTGTTGCGCTTGCCGACGGTGCCGACCACTTCCAGCTCGCTGGCCTTGAAGCCGTCGGCGAAGGTCATCTGGTATTCGTTGCCGTCGCGCTTCACGCGCACACGCACCTGGCTCGACAGGGCGTTGACCACCGAGATACCGACGCCATGCAGGCCGCCGGAGAACTGGTAGTTCTTGTTGGAGAACTTGCCGCCGGCGTGCAGCTTGGTGAGGATCAGCTCGACGCCGGAAACGCCTTCCTCGGGGTGGATGTCCACCGGCATGCCGCGGCCATCGTCGCTGACCTCCAGCGAGTGGTCGGCATGCAGGATCACCTGCACCGAGCGGGCGTGGCCTGCCAGGGCTTCGTCGACGCTGTTGTCGATGACTTCCTGGGCCAGGTGGTTGGGCCGGCTGGTGTCGGTGTACATGCCCGGCCGCTTGCGGACCGGGTCAAGGCCCGAGAGGACTTCGATGGCGTCTGCGTTATAGGCGCTAGCGCTGGGATTGGCCATGGGTTCTCGTCGTCAGTCTGGTGAATGCAAAAGTCAAAATACAGAAAAATCCAGCGCCGCATACTGCCCGCGGGCAATGCCGGCGAAGGCCAGCAGGGCCGGGAGCTGTTCGGCGAAGCCCTGGTAGCTGTGGTCGCCGCCGGCCTGGATACGCAGGGCACAGGCGCGGTAATAGCGTTCGGCGTGGCGATAGTCCAGTGTTTCATCGGCGGTCTGCAACCACACTTGATAGCGGGCGGCGTCCTGCGGCGGCGGCACTTCCAGTTCGGCCAGGGCGTCCACGTGGTCGTGGGTCAGCTCCCAGGCCTCATCGGTATAGAGGTTTCGCTGGGTGCCGAGGTAGCCGTCGAACAGGCGGTGCGGGCCGACCGCCGGGTTGACCAGCAGGGCCTTGAGGCCGTGGCGTTCGGCCAGATGGGTGGCATAGTAGCCGCCGAGTGAGCTGCCGACCAGCAAGGGGGCACCGAGCTCATCGATGGCGGCCTCCAGCTGGGCGATGGCTTGGCGCGGGTGGTGGTGCAAGGCCGGGACACGCAGCTGGTCGGACAGGCCGATCCGCTGCATCACGGCCTCGAGCTGGCGCGCCTTCTTCGACAGCGGCGAGCTGTTGAAGCCATGGATATAGAGGATGGAACCCGACATGCTACCCCCGGACGCAAAGACGCGCAGTGTAGCGTGTTCAAAGGGCATTGGCGCAGCGTGGGGATTTTCGCAACAAATTCTGGGACAAGGTACTGCCCCCTGTGGGGGCGGGTTTACCCGCGAAGCAAGCGCTGCGGTGGCTGGCACCGGCTTCGCCGGTGTTCGCGGGTAAACCCGCTCCCACAAGAGATTCGCCGCACCTAATACCCGGGGCTGTCGAAATCCAGCTTCACCTCGAAATCGCGCGCCCGCTCAACGCCAGTCTCCAACCGCCCGTCGGCATGCAGTCGCAACCAGCGGTAGCCCGGCTGCTCTTCGCTCACCTTGAAATCCTCGCTGCGCGGCGCGAACTGGATGCAAGTCGACGGCGTGGCAAGGAAACGGATGCCGTCGCGCACCTCGTCCCATTCCTGATGGATATGCCCCCACAACAGCGCCTTCACTTGTGGATAACCGTGCAGGCGCTGCAACAGATCATCGGCGTTGCGCAGACCGATCGGCGCAATCCAGGCACAACCGATGTCCACCGGCTGGTGGTGGCAGCACACCAGGCAATGGCGTTCGCCTGCACTGCTCAGCGCCTGGTCCAACAACGCCAGCTGGTCATCCTCCAATAAACCGAAGGTGGCACCCGCCACTGCCGAATCAAGCATGACGATGCGCCATTGGCCAATGTCCGTCACCGCCTGCACCAGCTCCGGCGCCACGGCCTGCATCACTTGGGCCTCGTCGTGATTGCCCGGCAGCCAGCGCGCCGGCGCACCCAGCTTCGCGCTCAGCTCGCGAAACGCCTGGTAGGAGGCGACGCTGGCATCCTGCGACAGGTCACCCGTGCACAGCAGCAGGTCGATGCGCGGCTGTTCGCCGCGCACCTGATCGATCACATGCCCGAGGCTTGCGCGGGTATTCAGGCCCAGCAGAGTGCCCGCCGGGTCAGCGAACAGGTGGGCGTCGGTCAGTTGCACCACATGGATGGGTGACGGAAGTGAGTCTGGTTGCGGCAACGGCCGTCTCCTCGAACGGATTCAGCACCGATTATGAAGGCGGATCGGTTTCGAGCAAGTACTCGAAACCGACGCGCATCACATTTCAGCGCACCGCTTCCAGTTCGTGGCCGCAGGCCAGGCAGTGACTCAGCCATTCGCCGAGGAACAGGTTGAGCTGGGCCTTTTCGTCCGGCTGGTGCATCGCCGTATTGGGGTAGGGATAGATGCTGCGCAGGCGGCGGGCATGCTCGGCGCTGACCACCTCGGCCATGCGCGCGTCATGGTAGACCTGCACTTCCAGCTCGGGCACCGGCAGCCAAGGCAGGCTGTGCTCCTGGCGTACCTTCAGGGTGGTGGTATAGGGACAGGCCAGCAGCACTTCGAGCACCAGCACACCGAGCATCTGGTCGCCCTGGGTCATGCCGATGCGGCGCGAGCTCTGCGTGGTGCGCATGTCCGGCAGCAGGCGCATCAGGCGGGCATAGTTGGCCTCGCAGGCCGACTGCAGCCCGACCAGGTCGACCCGATAGCGCTCACGCAGCAGGTTCACTTCCACATACCTCGAACTTCGTCACGGTTGAGTGCCAGCCATTGCAGGCCGATGATCGTGGCGGCGTTGCAGATACGCCCGTCACGCACCGCCTGCAGGGCATCCTCGAACGCCCAGACGCGCACGCGGATGTCCTCGCTCTCTTCCTCCAGGCCATGCAGGCCACCGGCGCCCTCGCTGATGCAGCGGCCCAGGAACAGGTGGACGTACTCGTCGCTGCCGCCAGGCGAGGGGAAATAGCGCGTCATCGGCCACAGTGCGGAAAAGGTCAGGCCCGCTTCTTCCTGGGCTTCGCGATGGGCAACCTCCTCCGGCTGCTCATCCTTGTCGATCAACCCGGCGACCATCTCGATCAACCAGGGGTTGCCGACCTTGCCCATGGCCCCCACGCGAAACTGCTCGATCAGCACCACCTCGTCGCGCTGCGGATCGTAGGGCAGCACACAGACGGCGTCATGGCGCACGAACAGCTCGCGGGTGAACTCGCGACTCATGCCGCCGGCGAACAATTCGTGGCGCAGGTGCAGCTTGTCGAGCTTGTAGAAGCCCTTGAACAATTGCTCGCGTCGGGCGATCTCGACCTGGGTGGGCACAGTATTTGACGTGTCCGTCATGCAAACTCCTTGATACCTCGTTTACCGCATCGCGCAATCCTACTCTGCGCGCCGCCCGGTTTCATCCCTTTCCGGCGACCGTTCGGGCAGCCGGGACAGGCGCGCCGCTCTCTGTTAGCTTAGTGGCGAACTGAAGGCCGCGCAGGCGGTCTAAGGCCGATCATCACCGTTGTGAAAGAGGCAACATGACGCTTGTCAAACTGACTTCCGTGGCCATCCTGGCACTGGCGCTTGGCGCCTGCCAGAGCCTGTTCACGCCCAATTACCGCGCCCCGCTCGAGGTCAAGCGCGAGGCCTGGGAACACGTCAAGCCCGGCTGCAGCGAGAGCGATTGCCCGCTGGTCAACATCGACGTGGTGCACTTCCCCGACCTGCCCAAGCTCGACGCCATCGTCGAGAAACGCCTGCTGACGCTGACCGAGGATAACCAGCGCGGCACCCCGCCAGCCTCGCTGCAAGCCTATGAACAGCAGTACCTGGCCCGCGCCGACAAGCGCAACAGCAGCTACCTGCAGGCCAAGGTACGCGAGCAGCATGACGGGCTGGTGATCGTCGAGCTGTCCAGCTACCTGGACAGCGGCGGCGCCCATGGCATGCCCGGGCGCGGCTTCATCAACTACTCGCGCAAGCTGGACAAAGTGCTGACCCTGGACGACATGCTCGTGCCCGGCCAGGAAGCGACCTTCTGGAAGACCGCCGAGGAATCCCACCGCGCCTGGCTGATCAGCACCGGCATGGACAAGGACCCCGAGTTCGTCAAGACCTGGCCGTTCAAGCAGTCGCCGCACATCGCCCTGACCTACGGCGCGGTGGTGATCAAGTACGAGGTCTACGCCATCGCGCCTTACTCCATGGGTCACGTCGAGCTGAAGATCCCCTACCCGCGCCTCAATGGCGTGATCAAGCCCGAGCTGTTTCCCGGCCGCGGCTGAGCGATAGCAGCAGATGCAGCCCCCCTGCCAGCAGCAGTGCCGGCAGGGTCGCCCCCAGCTCCGGTGCCTGGCTGGCCAGCAGGTGATAGGCCGCCACCCCCACCGCCCAGGCCAGCAGCGCCTGCCAGTGCAAGCCCTCGACCAGCGCCGGCCGGCGACGGCGACGGACCACGAAGTGATCCACCAGCACCACGCCGAACAGCGGCGCGAACACCGAGCCGATCAGCAGCAGGAAGTTCTGGTACTGGGCCAGCGGCGCCAGCAGGGCGATCAGCGTGCACAACACGCCGATGGCCAAGGCCAGGTGTTCGACCCTGAGCTTGACCAGCAGCCCAGTGGAGACGGCTGCCGAGTGGATATCGGCAAAGGCGTTCTCCGACTCGTCCAGCAGGATCAGCAGCAGCGGAATCCCCAGCCCGGCGCCGGCCAGCGCCAGCAGCAGCGCATTCACTTCACCGCTCGGGGCGAAGGCCAGGGTATAGGCCACGCCCAGGCTCATCAGCCAGGCATTGCCGATGAAAAAGCCCAGCGCCGTACCGCCGAACACCCGGCTGGCGCGCTGGCCGAAGCGTGAATAGTCGGCGATCAGCGGCAGCCACGACAGCGGCATGGCGATGACGATGTCGAAGCCCAGGGCCAGGGACAGCGAACCATCCCCCGGGCGTTGCCACAGCGCGGCCAGGTCGGCCTTGGCGAACAGGTTCCAGGTCAGCCAGCTGCAAGCGCCCAGCAGCAGCCAGATACCCCATTTGCGCAGCACCTTGCGCACGAACGCCAGCGGTCCGCTGACCGCCAGCAGGGTGGCCAGGGCGCCGAAGCACAGGGTCCACAGCAACGGGCTGCTCCAGCCACTGCCCTCGCCGAAGGCGCGGGCGCCCAGCAGGCTGGCGGCGTCGCGCATGACGATGATTTCGAACGAGCCCCAGCCCACCAGCTGCAGGAGGTTGAGCAAGGCCGGCAGGCGCGCGCCGTGGCTACCCAGCGTCAGGCGCAGGGTGGCCATGGCCGAGAGGCCGGTGTCGCTGCCGATCACCCCCGCCGCCGCCAGCAGCAGCACGCCCACCGCCGTGCCGAGGGCGATCGCCAGGATCGAGCCGGCCAGGCCCAGCCCCGGCGCCAACAGGGCGCCGACCTGCAGCACCATCAGGCCGATGCCGAGGGAGAACCACAGCGAGAACAGGTCGCGGGCGCCGAACTGGCGGTGGTGGGAGGGGACCGGGTGGTCGGGGGAGAAGTGGCTGGGGGTTGTCATGGGGGCTCGCCGGAATATTGGAGTTGTTGCTGGCGAGGACTGCGTCCTCGTTTCGCGGCACAAGGCCGCTCCTACAGGGACCGCGCAGGCCTCTGTAGGAGTGGCCTTGTGCCGCGAAAGGGCCGCAAAGCGGCCCCCAAGGTCTACTTACACCTTCTGGTACAACTGACTGCCTTCCTGGCGGAACCGCTCGGCCTGCTCGCGCATGCCCTGCTCGACCGTCACGTCCACGGTCTCGATCTTGGCCGCGTACTCACGCACTTCCTGGGTAATCTTCATCGAACAGAACTTCGGTCCGCACATCGAGCAGAAGTGCGCGACCTTGGCCGATTCCTTGGGCAGGGTCTCGTCATGGAACGAGCGCGCGGTGTCCGGATCCAGGCCCAGGTTGAACTGGTCTTCCCAGCGGAATTCGAAGCGCGCCTTGGACAACGCGTTGTCACGAATCTGCGCGCCCGGGTGGCCCTTGGCAAGGTCCGCGGCATGGGCGGCGATCTTGTAGGTGATGATGCCGGTCTTCACGTCATCCTTGTTCGGCAGGCCCAGGTGCTCCTTGGGCGTGACGTAGCAGAGCATGGCGCAACCGAACCAGCCGATCATCGCCGCGCCGATGCCGGAGGTGATGTGGTCATAGCCCGGGGCGATGTCGGTGGTCAGCGGGCCGAGGGTGTAGAACGGCGCCTCGTCGCAGCACTCGAGCTGCTTGTCCATGTTCTCCTTGATCAACTGCATCGGCACGTGGCCGGGGCCTTCGATCATGCACTGCACGTCATGCTTCCAGGCGATCTTGGTCAGCTCGCCGAGGGTTTCCAGCTCACCGAACTGGGCGGCGTCGTTGGCGTCGGCGATCGAGCCCGGGCGCAGGCCGTCGCCCAGCGAGAAGCTGACGTCGTACGCCTTCATGATCTCGCAGATCTCGTCGAAGTGCGTGTACAGGAAGTTCTCTTTATGGTGCGCGAGGCACCACTTGGCCATGATCGAGCCACCGCGGCTGACGATACCGGTGACGCGCTTGGCGGTCAGTGGCACGTAGCGCAGCAGGACGCCGGCGTGGATGGTGAAGTAGTCCACGCCCTGCTCGGCCTGTTCGATCAGGGTGTCGCGGAACAGCTCCCAGGTCAGGTCCTCGGCCACGCCGTTGACCTTCTCCAGGGCCTGGTAGATCGGCACGGTACCGATCGGCACCGGCGAGTTGCGGATGATCCACTCGCGGGTTTCGTGGATGTGCTTGCCGGTGGACAGGTCCATGACCGTGTCCGAGCCCCAGCGGATGCCCCAGGTCAGCTTGGCCACTTCTTCCTCGATCGAGGAACCCAGGGCGCTGTTGCCGATGTTGCCGTTGATCTTAACCAGGAAGTTGCGGCCGATGATCATCGGCTCCAGCTCGGTATGGTTGATGTTGGCCGGAATGATCGCGCGGCCGCGGGCAATCTCTTCGCGGACGAACTCGGGGGTGATTTCTTTCGGGATGCTGGCGCCGAAGCTGTGGCCGGCGTGCTGCTGGTTCAGCAGGCCGGCGGCGCGGGCTTCCTGCAGCTTCATGTTTTCGCGGATGGCGACGTATTCCATCTCGGCGGTGATGATGCCCTGGCGCGCGTAGTGCATCTGCGTGACGTTGGCGCCGGCCTTGGCACGGCGCGGGTTGCGCACATGGGCGAAGCGCAGCTTGGCCAGCTCCGCGTCGTTCAGGCGCTGCTGGCCGAAGTTCGAGCTCAGGCCATCCAGGCGCTCGGTGTCGCCACGGGCGTCGATCCAGGCCGAGCGCACATCGCCCAGGCCCTTGCGCACGTCGATGATGACATTGGGGTCGGTGTACGGGCCGGAAGTGTCATACACCAGCACCGGGGCGTTCTTTTCGCCGCCGAAATCGGTAGGGGTGTCGTGCAGGCTGATCTCGCGCATGGGCACGCGGATGTCGGGGCGCGAACCTTCGACATAGACTTTGCGCGAATTGGGCAGGGGTTGCACGGACTGTTGGTCGACTTGGGCCGACTCGCTCAGACTGATTGTTTTTTCTTGTTTGCTCATCACAGGCTCTCCAGACAGCTTCCAGGCGGTGGAATGTCGGG
>Ga0209370_1000302_pt1 | contig 84175 bp, 75 predicted proteins | sample AgamicAtPrz_FD_187164 | JGI IMG/M metagenome (GOLD analysis project Ga0209370, IMG submission 187164) | Agave microbial communities from Guanajuato, Mexico - At.P.rz (SPAdes) (version 2) | ecosystem: Host-associated > Plants > Phyllosphere > Phylloplane/Leaf | place: Guanajuato, Mexico...
CCTAAGAGCCCGCACGGCGCAAGCCCTGCGGGCTTTTTTGTGCCTTGAATTTGCCCCACGAAGTCTGATGCCAACTAATTAAATCCGAACCTTTTAGGCCCATTGATAGGCCCAACGAAAAGCTCTATTGTTTTCGTTGGGCCTAAACGCATGGAGACTCCCCATGGCAAGAAAAACCAAGCCGTTAACCGATACGGAAATCAAAGCCGCCAAACCTAAAGATGCCGATTACCAGCTGTATGATGGTGACGGGCTTACTCTGTTAATCAAGTCCAGCGGCAGTAAGCTCTGGCAATTCCGTTACTATCGGCCTCTGACCAAGCAGCGGACCAAACAGAGCTTCGGGGCCTACCCTGCCGTCTCGCTTTCTGATGCACGTAAACTCAGAGCCGAATCTAAAGTTTTATTGGCGAAAGACATTGATCCTCAGGAACATCAGAAGGAACAGGTGAGGAATTCTCAAGAGGCCAAAACCAATACTTTCCTGTTGGTTGCCGAGCGTTGGTGGAATGTGAAGAAAGCCAGCGTGACAGAGGACTATGCTGACGATATCTGGCGCTCACTTGAGAGAGATATTTTCCCGGCAATCGGTGATATCAGTGTCACTGAGATTAAGGCTCATACTCTGGTTAAAGCAGTTCAGCCGGTTCAGGCTAGGGGAGCATTAGAGACTGTCCGACGCCTCTGTCAGCGAATTAATGAAGTAATGATTTATGCTCAGAATACGGGCCTGATTGATGCTATTCCCAGTGTAAACATCGGAAAAGCCTTCGAGAAACCTCAGAAGAAAAACATGCCAAGTATTCGCCCGGATCAACTTCCACAATTAATGCAGACTATGCGTACGGCAAGTATCAGCCTGTCCACACGATGCCTGTTCATGTGGCAGCTTCTCACCATCACCCGCCCTGCCGAAGCCGCTGAGGCTCGATGGGATGAGATCGATTTTGATGCTAACGAATGGAAAATTCCTGCAGTTCGAATGAAAATGAATCGGGACCATGCGGTTCCACTCTCCGATGGGGCTCTCTCCATTCTGGAAATGATGAAATCACTCAGCGGTGGCCGAGAATTTATCTTTCCCAGTCGTATCAAACCAACCCAGCCAATGAACAGCCAAACAGTGAATGCCGCACTTAAGCGTGCTGGCTTAGGGGGCGTACTGGTATCACACGGTTTACGTTCTATAGCTAGTACGGCACTCAATGAGGAAGGATTTCCGCCTGATGTCATTGAAGCAGCACTGGCTCATGTAGACAAAAATGAGGTACGTCGCGCTTATAACCGTAGCGATTATCTTGAGCAACGACGTCCAATGATGCAATGGTGGGCTGATTTTGTTTACAAGGCCGACAGCAGTAGCATTGTTGAAAGTGGGAAAACGGGGTTAAAACTTGTGGGCTGAGTTTTGAGCTGGACTAGTGTTTTCCCAGCAAAAGTGCATTGGCTCAAACCTGACTTAGAGTAATCGTAGATAGATCGCAATCGAATCTGACAATCTGGTTTGTGCCAGGAGCGGACATTCCACACTTCTGCTAATGTGGTCAAAATCGGTATGCCACTGCAATCTAGCAAAGGATAGATAATGGATAAAAATGAGCCATCAATATGGCCTCCGCACCAAGTCTTCTATATCCAATCGATGTTGTTCAATACAACATCGGCTCTACAGGCCGTGGATAGAGCATCTAAGTACATCCAAGCGATCAGTGAAGGGAAGCTAGGGCCACAAGATCGGAAAGATGAGCTTCTAGACTGTCTACAAAACTTCATCAATCATAGTGCTGCTATAGCTCGGTACTTCTTTCCATCAATGATTGGTGGAAAAGGTGAGAAGATTTTACATAAGAACCGTGCTGAGTTTCTGAGGCAAATTTTTGATGTGAAAGAAAGCAGCCCTTTGCATGATAAGAAACTTAGAAATGCAATAGAGCACTTTGATGAACGACTGGATATGTATCTTGAAGGTGGAATTGTAGGAAATATCTTCCCAAGTCTAATCTTGAACAAGCCAGAAGAAACAGATGTGCCGCATCACATCTTCAGAGCCTACTATCTAAATGATGGAATTTATCAAGTATTGGGGGAAAGACATAATGTTCAACCTATTCTTGATGAAGTCATGAGAGTTCATGAACTGTTGGAGATATTTGATGAAAATGGTGGAATGTTTGGGAAATAAAAAAGTACCTTCGGGTGTAATGCCATTTTTTCTTTGCTCGTGTGCCATTCCCAAATCAGAAATGGATGACAGTCAATATAATTTTGTGGCGGGCATGGCGGGCGGCATTGACGTTTTTTTTTAAATTACGACCTTATGGATTACCAGATAGCTGGGACAGGAAAAAGTTTTATCGGAAAATACCTGGACGTGTGGAACTAAGATAGCGCGAAATATCAGCAACGTTACCAACAGGCTGTCAAAACGTTTACGAATAAACCGATGACAAAAGGAGATTGTAATCAACTGAGTGCTGATATTTACAGGCAGAATCAGGCGCTGGCCAGCGTCGACCAACAGCGCCAGCAGGAGCAACAGGAACGCCAGACCCAGTCTCTCAATGATGTCTTGAAAGGACCTGTGCAGACCAACTGCACCCGGTACGGGAATTCCGTTTACTGTACGTCCTATTAGCTCTTTATGACGCGTATTGTCACCACTATCTGGCGCCACGCTGATTTATCCCGGTAAAGGAAATGCGCGCCTTTACACCCTGTTCAGAGGTAAAGTAAGAACATTCAGTTAGGAAATTTGTTTAGTGGAGTGATTGCATTTTGGAAAAGATCCAGGCGACTGCGGTTAAATATATCAAGCTGGGAGAGGGAGGCGAATGGGAACATGAGTGCCTGACATCTGGCATTATTAAGTTTGGGTACCACAAAACGCCCCATCAGATGTGCCTTGAGGGAAAGTGGGAGGATGTGAATAAAGTCTGGTTAGAAGAAAGGAAAAATAACCAGTCCACTGCCACCAGTGATGTCAGACAGATAAGGACGTTTTACACCGCCACCCCCGATATACTCTTCATTACGTTCAGCCAGGGGTTATTGCATTGGTGCCAGCCTTCCGGAGAGGTCACCGAACTGGATGATGGCAGTAGGACCCGCCCCACGGTGAGCGGATGGCACAGCCATAGTCTGGCCGGGAACCTTCTATCCCACAGCGTCCTGAGCGGTGCTTTACTCGCTACACAGAATTACCGGGGGACCATCTGCGATGTGCGTTTGGCCGATTACGCCCTGCGAAAAATCAATGATGAGCAATCGCCGGAAATCATCAGCGCTGATATTGCTAAAGCTCAGTACCTGAAGGCTATTACCAGGCTGTGTAGTTTGCTTACCTGGCAGGACTTTGAGTTGCTCGTAGATCTGATTTTCTCCGCCAGCGGATGGAGAAGAACCGGGAGCCTTGGCAGGACACAGAAGACTGTCGATATTGAGCTTGAACTGCCCACCACCGGAGAACGGGCATATGTGCAAGTGAAGTCTGTTGCTGAGCAGTCTGTATTCTCTGACTATCTGTCACGGTTCCAGACCAGTGACAGCTATGATCGGATGTTCTTTGTCTGGCATCAAGGGACATTGAGTGAGGATCTCCGTGCTGAAGGCGTCACTATGATTGGGCCCACGAGGCTTGCAGAACTCATACTGGACACCGGGCTGGCACTATGGCTTAGAAATAAGGTTTCGTAATAGCCCGGTACCTTATCGGTTACGGGCATTTATGCTAGAAGATACCTTTTCTTATTCTGTGTAGTGGATAGCTAAATTTGGCCACTTTCGAAGGTATGTTAATTTCCGCTCCTCGCTCATAAGGGACAACCATACTCAAATCTCCCACATTGCAGGAGATTTGAGTATGAACACGTCACCGTGGAACAAAGACCGTATCATCGGCCAAAAAAGACCACTTCAGATATCTCATATCTGGGGGATCCGAATCCGGCTTGAACTAGAAGGTAAAACGCGCGATTTGGCTCTTTTCAATATGGCCCTGGACAGTAAGCTACGAGGCTGTGATCTGGTCAAACTCAAAGTATCTGATGTTGCATATGGTAGCTCTGCTTCAAGCAGAGCTACGGTGTTGCAACAGAAAACCGGTAGCCCTGTGCAATTTGAGATAACCAAAGGGACAAGAGAAGCTGTTGCTGCATTGATAAAGCATGGCAATTTGCATAGTAAAGACTTCTTGTTTCGGTCTCGAGTCGGAACTAACCAGCCAATATCAACCCGGCAATACAACCGAATTTTTCATGGGTGGGTAGAAAAGCTTGGTCTCGATGATTCGCTATATAGCACACATTCCATGAGAAGAACAAAACCTTACCTAATCTACAAGAAAACCAAGAATCTCCGGGTGATCAAACTTCTGTTGGGCTATAAGAAACTGGAAAGCACAGTCCGTTATCTGGGCATTGAAGTCGATGATGCATTAGAGATCTCTGAATCGATCGAAGTCTAAGGTTGTCAGGGCTGCAACAGCAGCCCTGTGCCAGATACGGACGTTGTAGTTAATAAATAGGGAACAACCCCACGCTAGAAGTGAGATCTACCTTTTACCATAAAAAATCAAATCTAGTAGGACACGATCAGTTGCCTAGTACAATCACTAGGGGTATAACGATATATAGTATGTTTATGAGAGTGCAGAATTTATAACTCATAGACTATAGCCAGTCACTTAACTGGTATTGTTACACTATAAATAGTTGCAGATGTAATGAATATATAATCATTTAGCGTAAATTGGTGACTGTTTAAATAAATTGTAAACAACTACATATTGGAATTCTTAGATGATTAAAGAAATATATGAAATAGTCGAGGAAAGATATTTTTCATCCGGCGATTTTAATGGGTTACCTATTTATAAGTTAGAGGATATTTTCGATATCAATAGCGAAGATTTCAAAGCTTTGGTTAGAAAAGGAATCGAAGATGATATTTTGACCGCTTGCTTTGAAGGTAATCCCCATATTAAAGCATTTTCAAAAATCCCTAAGGAGAAAATCCTTGAGAGTTTCGATAGCTCAGAATATCCAGGTCACACATGCTTATATCCCCATGAAAATATGCTAGCCAACTCTGGAAAACTTTCCGCTTATAGTCAGTCACCGTATGAAATGGAACTAGCAAGTGGCGCGGGACAATTAGACTATAGAACTTTTGACCTATCTGTTTTGGAATACTACCGAAATGATCCCCGTTATTCATACTTTACAGATTTTATTCATGGACAAATATCCATTACGGATGAGTATTATGAATCAGGCAATGTTCCGGAACACGATCAGATATTACTTAAAACATTTGGATTTGCTTATGATGACAGTCTAAATAGATATGTCGCAGTTTTCTTGAGATACCTGAGTGACCTCAGTCCTGAGCACCAAAAAGTTTGGGCGGCGAAAGAAGTAAAAGGAGATATAAAGTTGCATCCCGATTACTATGCTTCAAGCATATTAGGATCCTGGGGGACTAAAATTTCTATTTTTAGAGCATTTACGGAAGAACTTAAAATAATTAATAAAATGAGTGTGTTAATAGGGAAGCCCGAGCTTTTTAGAAAAGATTACAGCGATGACATGCCTAAAGAATTCGGGTTTCTTTTGCGACCAACTCTTTCAGAATTTAATAATTTCATGCTTTTATTAGATAAAATGATGTCTGATAACATTAATAAGAAGTTCTTCGAAGAGGATGTGGAGCTTGAAATTGAAGAAGAGCGCGAAGATGGGAAAATAGTCGTAAGACCTAAAGGCACTATACAAATACTTGATTCATGGGTTAATAAATATTTCCGGCCAACAGATCCTACGCCAGTTAAAGATATGCTGGATACCTTTAGAAAGGTAAGGCAACTTCGACAAAAACCAGCGCATGCCATCAATAATAATAACTTCAATCAGGAATTTTTCAAACAACAAAGGGATATGGTTATAAAGGCCTATGATGCTATCAGGACATTAAGACTCATTTTGGCGAATCATCCTAACGTCAAGAAAAATCCCCCAAAAATTAGCGAGCAACTTTATAAGGGCGAGATCTGGGATATATAGTGGTACTAGCATAGCGATGGCCGTCAGGCTGGTAATTTACATTCTTAGTTTCTTTTACCAGCCGTACAATAGAGCTTTTTCCGCTTTTCGCTCATAGGGCCCTTCAGCTCAGGTAACATCTGCTTCGTGCCAGAAGCGGACGTTAGTAACGTCCGAGCTGCATCAATTGGAGTAGAGAAGGTCAAACAAAGGGATGAGATCGCTTTCACGGTAAAGAAAAAAAAGTAAATTTATAATGTCCATGACTATCTCATGCTATAAAAATCACCCATAGATAAATGCACCTCGACACAAGGAATTATTGGATGGACTTTTTCGAAATTGATGAAGATACTGATTTAAACCTCCTTCACTTCAAATTTAAGGATCTGAATAACCAGTTAGGGTACGTCGGTGCTAAAGAGATTGTTTCTTCTTGGGGAAATGACTTTTATGATCGCGATAAGAAAGCTAAAAAAGAATTTCAAACATCGTTTCACTCAACTTTTTGGGAGCTCTATCTTCACGTAGCACTGAAGGAAATGAACTTCAAAGTTAGCGAAAAGCACAATCGACCAGACTTTATTGTTGAAGCCCCCAAAGAAATGTACATTGAAGCAGTAGTGTCAGAGATAAAAAAAGATGGTACTCCTGAAATACTACGAACTATAGAGGATGTGGAGGCCAACTTACGGCCGATTAAAACCAAGCGTGAGTTTTCAGATATCATCGATGAGGCTATATCACGTCACTCTAACTCCCTAAAATCAAAGTTAGAAAAATACACTGGATATATACGCAAAGATAATACACCTATTAAAGGATACGTCGATTGCAATTGGGTTTCACCTAAGGCTCCATATATAGTAGCCCTATCATCCCATGACCAAATTGCCTATGGCAGAGAATTTATTTATTCCATGTTTGCTTTACTGTATGGGCATTATTACGACCCAGAAAACAAAGAATACACCAAAAAAAATAAAATTAAAAAACCCGGCACTAACTCGGATTTAGATCTTGGGATTTTTTTGAACCCAGCTTTCAAAGAAGTTTCAGCCGTTTTATTTTGCAACACACTGACATTGGGTAAACTCTCTTCGCTACATAAATCAGAAAAAATTAATTTCGATACAGTTCTAAACATTAGATACTTGCAAGATGAACCGCATTTTCGCGTGCATGAAGTAACACCAGAAAATCCTGAGCAATTACTTGATGGTCTGTACATATTCCACAACCCATTTGCCAAAAACAAAATAGACTTCGATATATTCAATAAGTTGGCACAATTCTCTATGGATGAATATGGGCTACATCAAATTGGCAATTACCCTCTAATTGTGTCTAGGTTTCACACCAATATGTTGCCTAGTTCAATAATCCCGAGTATAAAGACTGATGCTTTTTCAAGCTACAACCCAGAGTACTGTATGCGAGAACTCAAAAAAGAGAGCTGTCTTTTAAAGCCCGCTAAAAGCGAAAGGATCAGGTAAAAGAAAAAAAGGACAAAAAAAATCGCGAAGGCTTCCCGCAGAAAAAATAGGTGAGAAACTTTAATTTCATCAACTATTTATCAGCGCTAGATCTTCGCTCACAGCGGACCTTTAGCAGCACATAACTGTCTGCTATGTGCCAAGAGCGGACATTGTTTTCCTGAGAGGAATGGCGATGATACATGCTATTCATTACATCGCCAATGCAAAAATCAAAGAGCCACGTTAATAGTCTCAACCTCCGAATCGTAATCTGCTGATTTGATCACTGGGAAACTATGTTCCTGCTCCATGGGTGCAAGCAGTTCACCTGGTTTAAATACAAGATATTTTTTAGAGATTTTATAAGACTCCCTATTTAAATAAGGAAAGCCTATTTCATTATACTCATAACGCTTAGTATTGGCATGCAGTTGTGGTGGAACTGCTATATATTTACTGAAATTATCTTTTAATTCATTAATGTTATCATATAACCTATACCAGGCAACAGGTTTAAATTCACCTTGTGAAATCACGGTTAATAAATTTATCTCATTTGAGGAGAAGTAGGCTCGCAGTATTTTCTCATCAATTACTGGTATTGAATTGAAAGCATATCCAACAAATATCCGGCTACTGTTAATTATAAATCCTGAGAATTTATAATTTTTATTTTCATCATAATTCCAGTTTAATCTTTCAAAAACAGTCTCTAAATTGGCTTTTATAAACTCTGTTTTCCTTACAACCTGTTCTCCCGCATGCTGAAGTACTTCAGACGTCCGGTGCTTAGATATTTCTGAATCAGTCGTAACTATAGACTTTGCTTCACCAATCAAAATCAAGTCATCTATCCTTGCCAATAAATCAATCTCTTCCTCAATGGATTCTATCTTGATTCTTTTAGATACCGCTTTGTCATAGTCACTTATAAAAGCATTGGTTCTAAGAACACTGTTTATTTCATCTACAATCTTTGTTTCGTAAGTCGTTCCTTTTTCAGCGAGATCTATATTAAAAAGACATGCCCAACGTTCAATAAGCCTAAACATCACCGGTGCGTTTAAAGCGCTAGTCAATAATGCATACTTATTTTTCTTTAATTTTACTAAAGGCTGACACCAGATATCTCCAGTTGGAGATGAGTTGAATGTCAGAAAATCAAGAATATTAATAACTTTAACTACACTCATTTCTGTTGCTTCACACAGGGCGCGTTCTAATGAGCTTGCTTGGACGGTTGGACAAAACTCCCTTAATTTATTAACATTAAATGCACTATCATCTTCTGGATATTTTTCAGTCTCAATATTTGCGATGAGCATCAATATTCTCATTACATTCAATACTTCTGACAAGCAAAATCCTTTACCAAAATCGTTGCTTAACCATTCTTTTGGGAAATAGTCTTCAAGATTATTCTCCTCCACTCTCCAATACGCATTGGTCATTATTAATTCTTTAGTTGCATTACTAATAGATGCAACATTTGCTACTCTTTTTTTATTTCCACGAGTAATAAAAATATATTTATCACTACCAAAGAACTGAGTTATATTAGGTTGGGATGCGATAAGTGTCAGTTGGACAGAAAGGCTTTCTTTTCGTTGACTGCTGTTATGAAATGCAATTTCAAATGGTGTATTTGGCTGTTCTATTTTGAATATTTTATTTTCAGAATCAACTTCTATTAGATTATAATCACTCCATAGAATGCATTGCCAAAGATGAATGTAAGTATTATATAACTGAGATAACCAGCTTTCTTGTTGGATGAAAGTCATCTCATCTATTGGATCAGCAGAAATTATTATTTGGCTATTTTTTTCTATGCCTCTTAGGCATTCTCTTATGGCAAGTTGGAAACCATCGACAGCTCCATGAACGATCTCTCCTAAGCTTTGCTTATTTCCAAATCTATTTGCTTTAAGCATTATGTCATGAATATTTGTAGTTGGTGCTTTTTTTGCAAGTTTAAGAGCAACAGCTGATGTCCTATTGGAACTTGCAATATAAGAGATCATTAGTTTTTCATGGTTTGTTTTAGGTGCCCGTCCATATAAATCTGCTAATTTATCTCTAATATCCTTCAGCACACTATTCATGATTATACCCATTGTATAGACTTTTTTATCTCTCGCTGAAGAAGTTAATTCAACCTTAGCCCACTCCTCGTTCCATTTCTCAAGATTGAAATCAGCACGCGTTGGTGATTTGATTTTCCCCTTAATAACTTTGCTAATAAACTGATCGATCATAACAATTAAATTCCTTGATTACCTAAATCTACACAAACAAGTCAGCGCCCGTAGCAGGTGGCCTCTGGCTCAAGATTTTTTCGTCCAAATACTTTTCTTAATAGGAATATCATAACGTTGTAGATGAGAAAACTACTAGCGTTGGGACAATAATCTATAAAAATTAGGTCGCAATTTTGAACTTCCGCTCCTCGCTTATAGCAGAGCTCGCAACACTGCTGGCGGTCCGCTGTATGCCAAGAGCGGAACCAGGTTTGCCAGAGACTCTCTAAAAGTTGATAGTTCTTTTTGTAGGGATACTTACACGCTTATCACGTACAGATTCCATGACTTTCTCCTTATCGCAGAACGTTTGTATAGGCTTCTAGCCTTTATTCAAACCGCTGTTCCCTTTCACTATCTTCCCTTTGTTCGCGTTCTTTTTGGCGTTCGACCCACTGACTCATTTTTTCACAAACTGTTTTGGCAGCCTCGGAGATATCTGGACGTTCGTGTTTACTCAGCACACCGATGGCGCTTGATCTAGCTTGCATTATGTTCGCCTGGCTACCAGTCCAGGATGATGGAGTGATTCGCTCAGCAAAAGACTCCAGCACAGCTAATGGCTCAGGAGAGGCCTCTAACAGTTCTATAGCAGCCTCGTGTAGGGTTAGTACATTCTGTTCATCATTCTTTGACCAGAGAGTAACGCCAGCCGCAATAGCAGCCCAAACACTGGGGTCATTTCTAGCATGGCACCATGCAATCAAGACGCTAGTACTTACATCAGCAAGAGGAGAATGGCGTAAACCGCCACGACGAATAAAGAACTGTCTTCTCTGCTGTTGTTCCTCGGTGCATTCAAAAATGCAATTGAGAAATGATTCAGGCATTAACGCAACAGTTGTTGCTATAGCCTTCTCGAATTCAAAAACATATCCATAGCTTTCATCAATGACATTGAAAATTGTGTCTAGCCACTCAATTTTTTTTGCCTCATTACCATCGAAACGCAACGCGACATTGATAACTCTCTCCATGTGAAAATCAGTTGTACCTATTTGGCTTCTGTCACTGTTTTTAACCCGCTGGATTGCAGCAGCAAGACCAATTAACCGAAAGTCTGCGCCAAGAGTATCTGCCGATTTGTCTTTACCATGCAGTCTCATGGAGAGCGCATGCAAAATGACATTATCTCCGCTTGTTTTATTTAGGAGCTGCTCAGCAAGCTCGAGAACACGAATTCTCGGCAAATTGGCATATTGTTCTCGCCATAAAATAGGCTCATACATGAAAGGGGTGATGTCTGGATCATCCAAATGCTTCATGCAGCGATCCAAATCATTTAATGTAAATTTCCCCCAAGGATGCAAGCCAACCAATACCTGTCGAAATTCAGGATGCTGCACACATTTGTCGAGAAACTCCTGTGCTAACGCTGGATCGGTAGAATCTACTTCTTCGATGAATCCCCTAAGGACTCCAAAATCTTTATTAACATCTGGCTGATTTTCTATTAGTTCAACAAGTTGCTGCCAGACAATACGAAGATCATGTGCCCCTCGAGCAAGTCCTCGACCAAAGACAGCGCGATAAGGCATTCCATCGATGGAGAACAGATCTGCTCCTAACTCCTCAAGCGCATGATTTGATAAGGCAAAGTCCTGTCCCAATTGAAGTGCTTTAGCTTCAAGTCGTTTTCCGGCTGCGGTATATTTATCGGAGTCCTCATGTTCAAAATCCGGATCCAGTGCCCAATAATCATGATTTGTACTCAACACGTATGTCTTTATTGTTGGAATTAACTCTGTGGGCTCCAACAGCTTCTCTAAGGCAGCAAGATTGTCCGGTAACGGCTCAACATCATCTCCATCGCCATGCTTGGTATAGTCAAAATAGATTGTTGTACGAACGGCTTTCCAACCTTCTATCCAATGACTAAAAGCATTTAATGTACGGGCCGCATCGACGAGTTTGTCTCGCATTGCTTCTTGAAACCAAATTCCCCTGAATTTGTCAGCAAGGATTGATCGTGCCGACCTTTCAAGTTCAGGATCTCCGGATGCTGCTAATTGGATAATGGCGTCAATAAAGGAGCTGCGCCATTCGACAAGTTCATCATAGTTGGGTTCGTATCCATAGTCTCTTGGTCGAGCTCCAAACTCACCAACCCCAAACCCTGACCACGGTGGGCCATCCAGGGCAGTTGACAGCATCTTTAAGCCCAAAGATCTACGTGTAATAATGCTTGATGCAATGCATTCGTTCATTAAAGCAATACGCTGGCTTAGGGATGCATGAGTACCAGACAGATACGCCTGGAAAAACCTTGGGACCATGTTTCGAGCAGAATTCAGGTCATTATTATCGGCTTCGTCCTCTGCCATTTGAATAAGAAGCTTGGCGCATCGTTCAAAGGCGTTCGGTTCGTATGCCATCAATTGTAAAAGACGCAGAATACTACGTCGCTGCGGATTGTAGCCCGGTTCCATAACTTTGAAATCAGATGATGAGAGTACGGCCTCAATTCTGTTGAGCAATGCTTCAGGTGCAACCGGTCCGATATACCCAAGTATTCGTAACGAAATATCATTTAACTCGGCTATTCTTCCTAACATTCCTTCAGGCTGAAGCCAGGCTTCTACAATTTCTTTCGCAACAGGATGGTCATGCAACAACCCCAAGCGATGCGAAAAAGACATTAATAAACGCTCACAATCCGGAGCTTCAAAAGTCGCCCTAAGTTGATCAATGGGAATACTGTCGAGTGCGGATGCTGCCAATCTGTTAGCAATGGCATGAGGTAAGATAGCTCTCCAGTGAGATCTTTTCTGAACGATATGACGTTCCATCAGCTTCGTAACGGCTTTAAATAACTGGGTTCTGGAATACCCAAAGAGCGCCCCTAATATTTCCAGTTCATCGGTAGCAACATCTGGACTAGATACCGAGAATGAATACACCAGTGACAATATTTCAGCTTGCTCCCGTAAATTACCATCAGGATGATTACGCTGTTCAAACAAGCGATTAAATAACTGCGCATCAGAAAGTAGAGCCAAACTCTCGCCTTCCTCCCCTCTCTCAGCTATAGCCAAAGCAACTCTTGCATTCCCATCTGCAAACTCAGCAATACGACGGGCATTATTTTGACCAATTGAAGGGAAGCGACGAATAAGAAGTTGCTCTGCCACCTCTGGACCATCTGTCTCAATATGGATGACCTCAGTTGTCTGTGGTTTGTCATCCCTAATGTCGTACTCGATCGTGATGAGGCTTACTTCTTTTCCTGCGGCTGATACCTTGCTGGCAAGCGAAGCATGGAGCTCTGACGGGCAATTATCAAGGATCATAACTGCTCGTCGGTCCTCAGCGATCAGCTTATCAAGCATTGCTGTAGCCGACGGTACTGGCTCAGAGCCAGTATCAACATAAATAGCTACTGTCCGGTCAAGCGCATCTGTTCCAACAGTTTCATCAAAGAGCGCCTGAACGATCCGAGTCTTCCCGACACCAGATAATCCTGTAATACGAACCGCCTTATTCGTCGAACGGATAAGTTCTCGCATTGGGCTAATTGCTTCATCAATTTTGAGTTTTTGCCCCTTTCCCGACGGTAAAGTAATGGTTACACCTGGGGCTGAGATTAAAGTGTCTGTAACACCTTGTGGCGGATTGCTCCAGGCTCCGTAGGGTTGCCAACCGGAATACCCTTGCCCAAGTTTCCCTTTTACCCACAGCATGATTGATGGATGTTGGCGCACCCATTGAATGAGTTTGGAACGGTCGTAGAAATCAAGATGAAGATTGCTTTTGTTAGGATCATCTTTTACTGCATCCCTCATCGCTTTAAGACGATCTGTCTTTCCAGACGGCGAGCAATCATCACCAAGGCTGACAATGATGTAGCTTCCTTGTTTTCTGGCTTGTTCAGAAATGATGGGTGAAGGCGATTTACCGGTGCCCATTTCCTTCTCAATTGCAGCCTTTGGCATCTTATGTTTCTTTGCCTGGAAGACCGTATCAGGCCTTACAAGAAAGCCAGGTTCCAGTTGATCAACTGGAACCTGAACATGGATATCAATTCCTCCGTCAGGGGCTGTAATTGAACCAGACCAATTTACACATGCTGGGCTATAGCCATGCATTGCCACTTCAGCTTCTGCTAGCCGAGCTATCAGCTCTTCTAGCTGGATATCGGAGAGCCGAAGTAATTCGTCCTTTTCAATGTCAAAGATTGCCACGCCTTCACCTTAGTAAAAAATTTTTTTCCTTGGTTCTTACACTATGTATACATATTCGTGCGCCCCGCACTCTTAAGAGCAAGCAAGCGCTGTTTAAGTTTTTTTGCTTTGCCAGGATGGAATCTGGCCAATAAATGAACTAGTCCCAATGTTTGTGCATAAAGGCCCTTATCGAACTCGATAATTTCGCCCCTAAGAATGGCTTGCTCCAAATGATGGACGGCCGATCGTATCTGACTTTGCTTAGCAGAAGAGAGACCAGGTTTTAAATTCACCGAAAGCTTGGTAACTTCCATCCGTTGCCCAGATGTTCTGATTTCGTGTTTAGCTCGTTTAGGCTGGTAACCGTGCCTGGAAAGCATGCCATAAATCGAGGCTATCACATTCGTTTTAGCCGGTTTATCAAGAAAGTTTACTGACGAGACGGCGATATCATCAACGTAGCGGGAATAAATTATTCCTCTTGCCTGAAAACTGGCTTGCAGTGCCGGTTCATCTTTCCAAAACGCTAGGTTAGCCAGAAATGAACTAGTGATGGCCCCCTGAGGTAGCCCCCCTTGTCGGGTCGTCAGCTTGGTCAAACATTCAGCTACTTCATTATCGAAGCCAAAGAAATGTTGCCATATGTTACGCACTATTGTGTCTGAAGTTGACGGGAAAAAACGCGTGATATCTTCATTAATAACAATCGTAGAACCAGCGTGTAAAGTTGCATTAGTTTTATAATCACAACCTTTCAGACTACCTGTCAAATATGCTGGATAAACAACGTAATCAAGAATATTGCGCCTGATATTGCGTTGTACTTTTTTTAGAGGTGCATATGCATCCCAAGTCTGGCGCGAACTTCCGTCAGGCTTAGTGATAGTGCTAGCGAGTCGGTACATATTGTCCGCACGATTGGCTAGATTAAGTAGTTCGATAGGAGAGATGTTCAGCGCTTTTGATAGCGCTGTCATACTGCTGATGCGTCGTTTGCTATAGAAGGGTGAGTCAGACAGAGTGTGAATCATTAAGCAGCTCCAATGCAGTACGCGCAAGTTCCCCCTGAAGTCCCTTATCAATACCGTTAAGATCACCGGCCTCTGCAGCAATAAAGAAAATAATGCTGACAGGAATGTTGAGAGCAGAAGCAATGCTGTTAAGGGTTGAAAGCGTCGGATCTCGCTTATTGTTTTCAAGCATGGAAAGATAAGAAACAGAACATTCAGCCTTCCGAGCTAAATCCGTCTGTGATATTCCCCTTCTGGTTCGGCATAACTTAATAGCCTGTCCGATATTCATAATTAACTCCGCAAATAAATATTGGGCCTGCTGCGTCTTGGCTCTGTTGCATTATTTCATCCAATCATCAATGTTTGTGATCAGACGAACCACAACGTCAATAATACGCAGTGCCCGGAAGACGATATCGTCAAACCGGAACCCGCTTCTTACCGGGCTGTCACGATGTCTGCGTAACTGACGCAATACATCTTCCAGCTCTGCCAGAGCGCCAGCATCGAGTTGGCTGCAGTGAGCATCGCGCAGCTTTTCAAGCGTTGCGATGGTGTTCTTTAAAGTATCGTGATTCATGTTGCTCTCCTTTGAATCGGCAAAACGCCGAAGCCCCGTAACAAGGCGATGGCCGAAAGGAGCCAACCCGATGCGCAAGCCCAACACCAGTCTTCGCGACGATGAAGCCCCGTTAATTCCGATAGTGCAGTTGCCTAGTAGCCGCGTATCGCGACTGGCTACAAATCACCATCATGACGAACGTGCTTCAGACTGACCGATGACGCTAGTCTGCCCGTCAAATCTCCAACACCGGATGAAGGAGCGGCCTGATAAACAGGCAATTACGCCAGACCTTCGCTGTTACGATGAGAACAATCATTTTAAAGAACACAGCTCAGGCGGAACGCCTGACCTGTGATAAGTAAAGCATTCTTTTCGATTTTTGGCAATATAATTTCACTGACAGTGAAATTATATTGTATATTCAGTACACCTTTTATCTGCAGCTTCATGATGAGTAGACAGAACCGCTATACTGGCTTGCGTTTGCAGCGGGTCCCCTTCAGTTTGCTTACGTAATAAGTTGAACTGGTGCAGACAAGGCTCGAACGGGCATTAACTTGCTCTATCTGTGAACCAGTGAAGCTTCAAACAATAGGACGATTGATACATGCATTTTTGGGAGATGGTGTGCGATGAGTAAGCTGTTGGTCCGTCTGGCGGCATGGCTTGCTCGCCGTCGCGCGAAGCCTAATGCTGATATGGTAAGGAACGAGCAGCCGGACGGAGGGATTGGGGCTGAAGCGCCGATTCGGACAGCATCCGAAGATCGCCTTAGAAGGTACGGATTCGCGGCTCGTATAGCCGACGTGCTTTCGGAGCTTAGTTTGCGAGAAGGCCGAGTGTTCGCTATTCGCGGGGGATGGGGCTTCGGGAAATCATCACTGAAAAACCTTATCACCGAACGGCTCGATGCCAAGAGCAGTGGAGCGGACTGGCTCGACTTTAACCCATGGCAATGGGGAGACGGCGATGCAATCGCCCGCGCGCTATTTGGCCAGATAGCAGATCGATTGGGAGGCGAGCATTCGAAGGCTGCGCTCGATCGTGCCGAAGCACTGCGACGCTACGGAGCGATCCTTACCGGGGTCAGTAAGCCTCTTAAAGAGGCTGGGAGTTCAGGTCTTCTAATCTCGACGGTGCTAACAAATGCTTCGGTTATAGCTATCGCGTCGGCTATTGGATATGACCTTCCGACAGTTGCAAAGGTTGCGGCTGTTCTTGCCTTTCTCTCGGTCGGAGTACCTCTTCTCGGACGCGTACTATCGTATCTCGGGCGTGACCATAGCGGCGAGTCTCTCGACAAGGTACGCAAAGCGCTTGAGACTCGTCTTCGCGAACTTGACCGGCCGCTGGTTGTCTTCGTCGACGACATTGACCGGCTCGAGCCTGATCAGATCAGGATGCTGCTTCGGCAGGTAAAGGCGAATGCTAATCTACCGAATATTGTTTTTGTGCTCCTGTTCCAGCCCAGTATCGTAGAGCGAGCGCTAGATCCGGTTGCAGACAACGACGGTCGAGCCTTCCTTGAAAAGATTGTGCAGGCTAACTTTGATTTACCAGCCGTACCGACATCTTTCGTGCATCGTATGTTCGAGGAAGAACTATCTGAAATAGCGGGCCCATACGCGACTGAGGCCAACGGGTTCTCTCAGAGACGCTGGGGTAACGCTTGTATTGGCTGCATCCACCCCCTCCTTCGCAACATGCGTGATGCACGTCGTCTCATCTCTTCCATTGCTGTTCACATGCCACTGCATGTGGTCGGCGACGTGTTCGAGGTGAACATTGTAGATTTCCTGCTTTTGGAAACACTCCGGGTCTTCGAACCTGACCTCCACGATGCACTGTTCCGTGAGAGAGGATTGGTTCTCCAGGAAGGTCGCTTCTTCCGTGATGGCCGACGGGAGGTGGACCAAACAGCAGCTAAGGAACTTCTGGAGATCGTCTCAGAAGAGCGCCGCAATATCATTTGTGAAGCGCTTAAAGACTTATTTCCTCCCCTCGAATGGGCGTATGGGGGGACGAACTATGCAGACGGCTTCCATCACCGGTGGTTGACGGAGAAACGAGTATGCACTTCGCGCTACTTCCCACGTTACTTTGAACTGCAGACGTCGGTTGGAGAAATATCTGAGCGCCGTTTCGTTGATTTTCTCAATGCAACAGCGACAGAGGACGAGCTCTTTGCTGAAATCGCAGCCATCGAAGCTGACGGGCTGTTGAATTCGCTCGTTGCGAGGCTCGATGAATCCGTCGACCGATTACCAACCGAGAATGCTACTGTTCTGCTCCCAGAAATGTTCAGAATTGCTGAAAAACTCGCAGGCACGAACAGCGGCTCTTTCGACTCGTTATATGTAGCAGCATGGCGAGCGACAAGTTGGTACTTGAAGCGAATTCCTGAGGATGTTCGAGGCGGTTTAGCTCTTGAAGCACTCCGTAAAACTGAAGCGCTATCCGTTACCTCAATCCTGATCCATCTCAGCGATCCCTCCGATCGTAATGAGGGTGAGAGTGGAGCCTTCGAGCCAGCGTTAGATCTCATCACGGTTGTGGCAATGAAAGCTGAATGGTTGCGATTGATAAGGATCCGCGCAGCAGACGGCGATACGCTGATTGCTGAACCGGATCTCATATCACTGCTCTATCGCTGGAAAAACTATACAGATTCAATGGACGAACCTAGAGAGTGGGTGAGGAAAGCCATTCAAACCAACCAAGGCTTCGCAACCATTGTCACACGCCTGATGAGCCGAGGTACGAGCCATACTTACGGTGATCGCGTCTCCACGCAGCATAACAGTTTCAATAAAGAGACAATTGACGACTTTATTGGCATTGATGTGGCGAAAGCTAAATGTGATGCGATTAATCCTGCCCAGTTCCCTGAGCACGAAGAGGCCCTGCGAACGCTGCTTAGATATCTCGAAAAGTGGCTCGGATTAAGAGAAAAAGACATGTCCGATTTCTAGAAGGCAGTAGCTACTTACATCGAAACTGAATAGCCACGGGTTTCCAGACACCTCCAACTCATTAAAAATGCTTTAAAGAGAGGTGCACATGAGCAGTAAGAGAATATTGTGCAGTGCCTTGTTCAGGGGTCTCAGCAACTTCAGCGATCTGTGTTTTTATCTAAAACTATGGCTGCAAATTCGGAAATAGAATTAAAGCTAATGGGAGGAGTGCGATCCTCACTCTCTCCCACATTATCTTTCAAACTATGGCGAAACAGGCATTAGGGATTGTTTTATTTTGCTCAAAATCCAAGCATCAATCTCGGATTCTAGCCAACCTACCGTCTTTGCTCCCAGTTTCACCCTTTGGGGAAATGTCGGATCATGACGATCTGAATTAGGGTCAAGCCAATCGTATACCGTTGAACGACCAATGCCTAACTTCTTGACAAGTGCAGATACGCGCAGGATTTTTACAGACTTTGGTTCCATTAAAATGCTTCCTCTCTCGGTTTGCTTTGGATGGAAGTCAGACTATCTGCTGGTGCAACTGTGCGACATACGGCTGCAATACCTCATTTTTTACGGAGCTTAACTGATTGAATAATGGATAATTTTAGTTTTGATGATTTTCTCGTTGATTTGAAAACTACGTTCAATAATAAGAGCGCAAGATTGTCTCATAGACTCCAGGAGGCTGGCCGGGAACAAGAAAAGGTGGCTTCAGGTGCAAATGAATATCATGAGTTTGTACTATCGCTGGTTGAAAGTATGCTTACGAACCCGGTAGTACGCCGTAGGTTTGATGATCAAGTCTACAGGATGTCTTTTGATGAACCGGACACGGTTAGCGAAACTATAGGTGAGCTTGTTTTTCTGGCTGATGTTAACTGGCACCTAGGGCTTGGGCTTATGAACTCGAATAAAAATGAAGCGATAAAGTGCCAACTCCTAGCTATTGAATACCTTGATTACTGTCGTGGTCTTGAAGATCAAGAATTGTGGCAACAGCAACAAACCACAAAATTAGATGTTCCGGCGCAGGGGGGCAGAAGTAAAGCTGCTCGCTTTGATTCCATTAAAGCCAAAATTATCAGTCTCTTGCAGGAAGCCTGCCCCTCAGACGGATGGAATGCTAAATCAGAAGCTTTGAAGAGTATAGAGAATGGGATTAACGAACTGAAATGGCCGTCTGCCCGTGATCAGAACAATCTGTACAAAACTGGAGCTGAAATATTTGCAATGAAGATGCGCCAGGTTGAGGTCTGGTCAAGTCAGGATCAGAAAATCAAAGCTGCATTTGATAGTGTCGTAAAGCCTAAAAAGAAATAGATGCACTTGAGGTCTAATATCCTGGCAGTTTAAGCCTTAATAGCCAAACTGCCATCTCACTACGCGCATGTTACCTGCGGCTCATTCCAATTGAACGATATCCATCGCCGTAACATTTGGTATGGTCTTTTGCCAGATACTCCATGCGCTTCAGCAATTCGGTAACTTCTTGCATATAATTAAGGGATTTTCTGTTTAAATAAAAACAACCGTTCTCAGTCATATTCGCTAAACCTGAATATTGCTCTGCATCCAGGCCTAACGCACTACACCATGCTTGCTGGATTAATGCGTATAAACTATCATCTGCATTATAACTTCCGGCGCCATGGTAGAAGTCTTTATTCAGCAGCAGTAATACATGGTAATGTTTACGGCGGTTAAGTTCACCGACTTCACGTACCCATACATACCGTAATCGATTATGCCAGTTACGTTTCCAGCGGTGGTTTTTACGCTGGCAATCGACCAGCAACTTAGCCTTCAGTGATTCAATAAAACGAGTAACATCTCTGTTTGAATCACCATACTGATAGCGATGGGGAAAACGTAAATCAACACGTAGCGCTAACGTACGTGGAAACTCATCTACTGCATTACGAATAACATTGTAAAATGCTTGCTGGTAATCAGCATTAAAGGAATCGTCTGGCATATGTAAACCTGAATAAATACATTATTCAATATTGAGGTGAGTAAGAGTAGCAACCATACGATTAACAATCGTGATAATGGAACATGCAGATATGTACATGAACATTATCTGATGGTAATCATTAACCGTATGGCGTTACATAAACAATATTTGTTGCGTTATAATTAACTTACTGTATGGGTATAATGTATTAGTATGTTTATAATAATTAATCTTAGTAGAGAATGGATGTATTAACAGTAAACATATATTACTATACCGACAGTAAATTAATCAGTAGAAATATAACAATAAGCACAACCGTTTAAATAAATCCCACGCAATTGATAAGCGTAATAGTAATTTTACTCTGATATTAGTTTTGCAGATTTTTGTCATTTTCCACAGGCTCCTCCACCGGTAGCTGCGACTGATCGCAACTACCGGGGCTCAGTAGTGCTGATAGGCTGCATGTTTTGTAAACGGATTGTTATCAAAGTGACGGCCTTTATATACCTTTCGGGCACCATATTTTGAATAATCAATATCTATCACCTCTTCCTTTTCAAGTCTGTCAATCACCCTGTCCAGTAACTTTCCCTTACGTAACACATTAGGTCCGCCGTTTCGGATATCATTATATCGGACTACATCTTTCCATGAGCGTGAATACTGCCGACGTAGCCACGACAATAACAGTGCTTCATAATAGCCCTCCTTATTGCCAAAGAGTGTTACTGCCTGTTGCATATACCATTCGCACAGCAACCATGCATTTTCGACATATTCTTTTTTTATCGCACATTCCCCCTCTGTCCAGTAACTCAACAGGGCGGCTAGGCGTGCGGTATTATTCGACATTTTGGATGCAAAATCTTTCGAGTTTTCATAGTCTCCCTCTGGCCCCAGGCGACGCTCTATTTTATTGTGAATTCTCACCCATGCTTCCTGAGCTTGAGGTTCGAAGGATAAACATGTCTGATGCCCAGTTCCGTGTTGAAAAGCACTTTTTTCTACCAGTTCATTCATACGTTGGTAGAAGGAATTAAGATTCTCCAGGTCACCAGACTGAGGGCCAGATTGACGATGAATCAAACGCTGGCCCTGTGTCGATAAATTCTCATCAATATTCAAGATAAGACAACGTGCAAAAAAACCACTTCCACGTGCACTTTCGCCCTTACGTTTTAAATAATCATCAAATATAGCTTTTTGTACCATAACCAACAAAGTAATACGTCCATTCCTGAGCGTAAAACTCGGTGTTGTTTTACGTTCAACCTGAAAATATCCCCCATCCCACATTGAGTTAATAAAACCAAAGTCAGTCATGGTCTGTCTGTTAAGTATATTAGCTCCCTCATCGGTTATTAGTCCTGTTTGCGGCGACTGAGTGTACATTGCAAACTGCAGGGCTTCCGGTGTGGTATTATTATAAACAAATCTTCTGGCTTTTGGTGGTTCTGGTTTTTCAGCGTATAACGCCTTTAACTGCAGTGAAATTTCATCTGTACATTTTCCTTTCATAGTGGCTTTATCGACACATTTCAAGAGTGCACTTTCTTTTCTGCGCCATATTTTAGAACAGCGCTCATGTTCTTTTTGCTGTTCTTCATACTGGAGTAATACACGTAGATCATGCTCATGAAAAGGCTTGAATACCAGTTTATCCACCGTCGTTTTTCTCTCGCCAGAATCTGCCATCACGAATGAATACAATGATACCGGAGATACTAAAGTGTCATTGATCTTTACATTAATCAGGCTCTGGCACCCCAGGGATAATGCACTTAAAAGTGCGGATGCAATCATTTCCGGCGGTGACTGCGTATGATCCTCAATATTAAAAATAGTTTCACGCAATAGTCCTGTAAAAGCATTGAATGGAAATTCTTTCATTACGATACCTGCTAAGTATGTTATTTAAGGAGTTGACAATTAATCGCAAAACCCAATCGCAAGTCAATATAAAAAACCGATATTTAGCCCAATCAGACAGCTTTGGACTAAATTAGTTAACTGGCATAAGTCAGGATTATCACCCATCTGTTATTTGAGTGATACAAAGATAAATGGATGCTCCTGTCCGGCAATATACTGCCCGGTTAATATGAGGCTGAGGTATTTTTAAAAAACTCTCAGTTATATATCACCTGACTGAATTCCTTCCCGTTTTACTCCAACAGGCCATCCCCACCAGATGGCCTTTTTTCATTCAGAGGCCGATATGAAACATTCCTCAGGCTATGCCCTTATCCGTCGTCATCTCCGGCGTTATCCGTACGCACTGCGCCAGCACCTTATCCAGGAGCTTAACCGTCTCGTCACGTATGAACCCGTGATTGGCATTATGGGCAAAACCGGTGTCGGGAAGAGCAGTTTGTGTAATGCACTGTTCCGTAGCGAAGTCTGCGCCGTGAACGCGGTGGAAGCCTGCACCCGTCAGCCACAGCGTGTCCGGCTGCGCTTCGGCAACCATTATCTGACGCTGGTCGACTTGCCCGGCGTGGGCGAGTCTGTTACCCGCGACGGTGAATACCGTGAGCTGTATCGTGACCTCATGCCACAGCTCGATATGGTGCTGTGGGTGCTCAAGGCCGATGACCGCGCATTTGCGGTGGAAGAGCAGTTTTATCAGGACGTGTTCGCACAATTCAGAGGACCGATACCGCCAGTGCTGTGGATACTCAACCAGGTGGACAAAACCGAACCCGCCGAGCAGTGGCGCTGGTTGTCGGCTCAGCCCTCGGCGTTACAGGCGGAGCGTATTGCGCAGAAACAGCAGGCTGTGGCACGTCAGTTGCAGATAGCAGAAATAGATATTCTGCCAGTCTCTGTCCGGGGGCGTTACCGGCTGTCGCGCCTGGTGGAGGCCATGATTACCCGCCTCCCAAAGCAAGCCCGCAGTCCACTTGTGCCTCATCTGCAGAACCGGTATCGCACTGATACCGTTATCAATACCGCCAGCAGCAGCTTTGGCGATGCCGTGGTAGAGGTGATTGATAACATCATTGACCTCGCACCGCTGCCGCAGCTGGCCCGCACAGCACTGCATGCGGTGACCCACACCGTCGCCCGTGCAGCAGGCTCCCTCTGGGGATTTTTCTTCGGTTAACCTCTTCATTTTCGATAAACCTAAAGACGTGTATCGATAAGTTTTTGTGCTCAATGACGATCGATTTTGTCGATCGAGCCGATCGAAATTCATCGCTGTACCTGATGAATCCCGTGATTACATAATCAACCGGGAATCATAGGGTTATGTTATTTACCCATTAAAAATCAATGCGATATATCGCAGGATTTGTCACATACGGAGAAAGTGTCATGAAAACTGTTCTTATCGCGTTCGCCACCCTTGCTGTACTGGCCGCGATGCCCGCTCAGGCGGCTGATGAGGACGCTATAAAAGTCAATATCGAGAAAAGTGGCTACGAATGCCATGACTGCGTTTATGTCACCGTGACCGCCAGAACAGACAACATTCAGATAGACAAAATTGATGTTAACCGGGGGCGTTGCCCACAACTGAAACAGGGAAAGACAACGTATAACGGGAAGACCACCCCGGAAGGATGGTGGCCCAATAAAGGTACGTTTACCCCCCGCAAAATGCGGTTTGCCGAGAGTCTGACCTGGCGTTTCGGAAATCCACTCTGGCAGTCCGGTATCTCGTGTAATTTCCTGGAGGCCCGGATATTCACCGACCAGGGCACCTTCACCGTCAGTGACTAAATCAGCCCCACTTATCAACAGCCGTTTCCTCTCCCGCCACCAGCGCTATTTATTGTTCAAATGGAGTCATGAATGAAACCTTTTATTATCAGTATTTATTGTGTGCTGGCTCTTATCACGGCCATTTATCAGGCTGTATGGGGGACTCAGGCATGGCGTGGCCTGGCTTATGCCATCGGACAGGGGCTGGTATGGCCCGCCGTCTGGTTCCCTTCACTCGGCAGCATTATCGGCGGGCTCATCTGGATAATCATCATCGTGTTCCTGCTCATCCTCGGTTTGTTTATGCGTAAATCGTGATGATGAAACACAAAGGGCTTTTTCTTGCCTTCCTCCTGCTGTTAACCGCGTGTGATGAGCCAGGGGGAAAACGTGCCTTTATGCGCGAATGCACCGCTCAGGGTGATACCGCCCTGTGTGACTGTGCCTGGGAGAAACTCGTTCAGCGTTACGGTCAGGACTGGGGGAATCCCCCCCAAATTTTTACCTGGCCTGATTTTATTGCTTACACCGGTCAGGCTGCTGCTGAATGCATGGCGGAATGAGAAGGTTCTCTTTCCGCCAGACAACGCTATTCTTTATAAACATTTACGGACAACTTTATGATTAACAGACAAAAAATCATCCGCGTCACCGGACTGGTGATAGCGTCCCTGTACCTGATGTTTACCCAACCGGCTGCCGCCGCTCCGGCTGACAATCTTCCCCGTCTGACAACCGACAGCGAAGGGCATATGGTCTGCCACCTTTGCGGGCCGGAGAAAAAGGACAGTTATTTTCTGGCGGATTACCCCCAGGGATATAAAGTAAAGACCGCCAGCTACAGCAAAATCCAGGATACGAGCCGCTATGCCATTTTGATGTCTGAGAGTGCCCCGGGAGCGGCTGCGAATCAGACGCCTGATTTTTTCTACATTGATAAACTCGCGACAACGCCTGCCATCAGCAGCATCCAGTTCGATAATGACCGCTCAAACCTGAGCAGCGCCAGAAGTGTATCGGTAACAGAGAAAAATGGCTTCACGCTGCTCAGCGTTATCTGGAAGAACGGAGATCGTAATATCTTCTCGCTGGATAATGAAGCACCGGCTTATACAGCCCAGATTCTGCGTTCACAGGACGACAGTCTCTTTTGCCGTAACTGCGGCGGTAAAGGGAAAGATACGCTGATTAACGGTGCTGACGAGGCTGGATTATATACTCAGCTTATTGATTCGCCGTTCCTCGCCCTGCTGAAGCAGGACGGCGGTATTGCCTGCCCTGCCGGTAACTGGTATGTCGTCAGCAAAACCCGTGAACCCCCTGAAATCCGGGAAATCACCGGAGTGGGATGCGATGAAATTGCAGACCTGAAACCCTCCGTAGAAGCTGGCGTCACAACGCTGAATATCCGCTATATCAATGGTAAGGCGAAAACCCTCACTCTCGAAAATCACTGATTCACGTACTGCTCCTGATACTTTCATTAAACCCGCAAACGCCCCGCTCGAATGAGCAGGGCGTTTGTTTTTGTGCCTGCTAAGGAACTCACCATGCAAAGCATTGACGACTCACCGTTACCTCCCGGTTCGTTCACCCGTGAACAGGCAGAGGCTGTGGTGGCGGTTTACCTCAATGTTGCTATCGAAGACGACCAGGGTACACATTTTCGGCTGGTGATTCGGGACAGCGAGGGGCAGTTGATCTGGCGAGCGTGGAGTTTTGAAGCCAGCGCCGGGGAATGGCTTAACCTCTACATCACCAGCCACAGAATATCCCAACCCTGACTCACCTCAGGCCCCGACCACACCAACCGACCGTGTTCCCTTTGGGATGCATGGCTTTTTTGTTTATGCCGTTTCATTAACTACAGAGGTACTCACCATGCGCTTAGCAAGCCGCTTCGGGCGGATAAACCAGATCCGCCGCGACCGTCCGTTAACCCGCGATGAACTGGCGCACTACGTGCCCAGCGTCTTCTGCGAAGAAAAACATGAATCCCGCAGCGAGCGTTACACGTACATTCCGACCATCACCCTGCTGGATAACCTACAGCGGGAAGGTTTCCATCCGTTCTTTGCCTGCCAGACACGCGTGCGCGACCTGAATAAACGCGACCACACAAAGCACATGCTGCGTCTTCGGCGTGAGGGGCAAATCACCGGTAAACAGGTCCCCGAAATCATCCTGCTTAACAGTCACGACGGCTCCAGCTCATACCAGATGCTGCCGGGATTGTTTCGCTTTGTCTGCCAGAATGGGCTCGTCTGTGGCGAAACCTTTGGTGAGGTGCGCGTGCCGCACAAGGGCAATGTGGTGGAGAAAGTCATTGAAGGGGCTTATGAGGTGCTGGGGATATTTGACCGGGTTGAAGAGAAGCGGGATGCGATGCAATTGCTGCTACTCCCTCCACCGGCACAGCAGGCGTTTGCCAGAGCGGCGCTGACGTACCGCTTTGGTGAAGAGCAGCAGCCGGTAACGGCATCCCAGATACTGACGCCGAGACGCTATGAAGATCGCCAGAACGACCTGTGGTCGGTCTTCAATCGTTGCCAGGAAAACCTGCTGAAAGGTGGTCTGCCCGGGCGTACCGCGAAGGGCAAACGCAGCCACACCCGCGCGGTTAACGGAATTGATGGCGACATTAAGCTCAACCGGGCTTTATGGGTGATGGCGGAACAGATGCAGCAGGCTCTGAGCTGATGCGGTATGTACCTGCGGACGCCCGCCAGGCCGGAATATATCCGGTATATCTGGCGAACCAGCCAGGCTGCCGCGCCATCTCTGATGACGACCTGTGCGCGTGGTGCACCCATCTGCTCTACCGCCCCGGCGAACTCAGCCTCTGCCGGTTAAGCCTTACCGACGACCGCTGGCCCTCACACTGTGATGAAGACGGCTATGCGCAATCCTGCCCGTCACTCAGGTTAAACCGGTCTCCCCAACTTAATGAATGAACAAGGAAAAACAACATGACCCGCAACACTCTGCCACTCTTCACCCCGGAAGAAAGCGTTCCGTTTGCAGCGCAACATCAGATTAACGCCACGCTCGTACCTGATGAGCAACGTGTGGGCTTCTGGCCGCAGCACTTCGGCAGCATACCGCAGTGGATAATCCTTGAGCCGACCATCTTCACGTGGATGGACCGCTTCTGCGCAGACTACAACGGCGGTATCTGGAATTTTTATACTCTCAGCAACGGCGGGGCGTTTATGGCCCCGGAAGCGGAAAACAGTGAGTCGTGGTCGCTGTTCAACACTATGAACGGCAACGGCGGTGAACTCAGTGCCGAAGCTGCCGGAATAGCCGTCTGTCTGATGGCATACAGCCACCACGCCTGCCGTACCGAATGCGACGCCATGACGGAGCACTACTACCGCCTGCGCGACTATGCGCTGAACCACGCGGAATGTGGTGCCATCATGCAAATCATCGACTGAGGGATAAGACGATGGAACAACAGTTACCGCTGTTTGCACGTGAATTAGCCCCTGCTGACCAGCAAACCATCAGGGAAGCCTTAACCCTGCTGGCGTGCCAGCTACGCGAACCTGGCGTGGCATTTACCTCCAGTAGCTCAGTACGTGACTGGTTGCGTCTGCAGCTCGCGTCACTGGAGCGCGAAGAGTTTACCGCACTCTTCCTCGATAACCAGCATCGCCTGATAGCCCACGAAACGCTCTTTACCGGCACCATCAACCATACGCAGGTCCATCCCCGCGAAGTGGTGAAGACCGGTCTGAAATACAACTGCGCCGCTGTCATTGTCGCCCATTGCCACCCGTCAGGGCTTGCCGAACCCAGCAAGGCCGATCGTCAGATCACCACGCGTATTCAGCAGGCGCTGGACCTGGTGGATATCCGTCTGCTGGATCACCTGGTGGTCGGCGGCATGGAAATAGTTTCGTTTTCTGAGAGAGGCTGGATTTAAGGAGAGAAATGGCGATGAAAATCATCAGCAAACGTCAGGCAATGGCGATATACCGCCAGCATCCGCAGTCCCGGTTATTTCCCTTCTGCACGGGTAAATACACATGGTCCGACAGTATCTGTCACTACGCTGGTCGTGAGGTCCAGGATATCGGCGGAGTGCTCGCGGTCTTCGCGGAGCGTCGCCAGGACCGCAATGGCCCGTATGTCGTATTGCGCAGCGTTACCCTGAATTAACGCACAGTTAAGGATTACTTAAATGCAGAACACAACACCTGTAGCAAACCATGATATTGCCGAACCCTGGTGGTGACTTAAACCCACCGTCACGCCGTGTCTTGGCGCACGGCTGGTACAGGAAGGCAACCGGCTGCATTATCTGGCTGACCGGGCAAGTATCACCGGAACATTCAACAATGAGGATTTACGTCATCTCGACCAGGCGTTTCCGGTATTGCTTAAACAACTGGAGTTGATGCTCGTTTCCGGTGAGCTCACCTCCCGCTATCAGCACCGCATCACGCTATATCACAATAGAATGACTTGCGAAGCTGACACACTCGGCTCCTGTGGCTATGTCTACATCGCTATTTATCCCGACCAGCATGAACCCCATCAACTCTACGCTTATCTCTTAAACTCATAGAGCAAACATCATGCAAACCTAATCATCACACCCGACACGGGCGACTCAGCCCAATCTGTCACCCGTTGAAACCTGGCAACGGCTGCTGACTCATCTGTTATCGCAGCACTATGGCCTGACGTTGAATGACACACCGTTCAGTAATGAAACCACCATACGAGAACATATTGATGCTGGAGTATCGCTCAGCGATGCGGTGAACTTTCTTGTCGAAAAATACGGGCTTGTCCGTATCGACCAAAAGGGATTTTCGTGGCAAGAACAACCCCCCCTATATTTCCATAGTGGATATTCTGCGAGCAAGGCGCTCTACCGGCTTGCTAAAAATTAATGTGAAATAAACGCTTAAATACAGAGCAGACTATAGGAAAGCAAAATGCTAATCTCACTGACGAAGAGACTTCTACTATAACCTCCCCTCCCCTGCAAAAAACCTGACATTTTCTTTTAGGACCAACAATGGGACCAAAATGAAAATTGAACTGAAGGTTCTCAGCCAATAAACAACAAGTTACAAAACCAATTCAGACTCCGCCAGCCCACCAAAATTCTCCATCGGCGATCACCAGAGTCGACTGATGAAGTCCTGAAAGCCCGCACGGCGCAAGCCCTGCGGGCTTTTTTGTACCCTCAACATGTCCCGCGAAGTCCGTAAATTTTCCCGGCGACACAGCAACTTCACGCCATTAAACATTGTTTTTCTCATGCTCAATAAGCCATTCTTTGCGTGAAATCCCCCCTCCATAACCTGTCATCGCCCCATCTTTTCCAATTATCCTGTGACAGGGGATCACAATCGCAATCCGGTTGGCACCGTAAGCGGCAGCGACGGCGCGCACAGCATTTGGCTTATTAAGCCGTAGTGAAATGGCCTGGTAGTGTGAGGTCTGTCCATAGGGAACAGCACGCAACGCATGCCAGACGGATTGTTGAAAATCACTGCCCGGAGCATCTAAAGCCAGATCAAACTGTCGGCGCGTTCCGGCAAAATACTCGCCGATCTCTTTTACTGTCTGCCGGGTATGGCTGTTTTCGCCGGTGACGATTCTGGCGTTAAATAAACGCTGGATATCGCGAAATTCAGTTTCTAACATCCGGCGATCGGTAAACTCCAGCAGACAGACTCCCCGCTCTGTCGCGCAGACAAACATCGGTCCAAGCGTCGTGGTAAACCGGTGAATGACTATCACCTGGGTTGCCTGAGTCGGCGCTGCGCCAGTAAGACGCTTGTAGGTATAACCAAAGCCGCTCAGCGATTCATAGCCATTGTCCAGCGCAACGTCAGTCGCCGCTCGTCCGCTTTTCAGCTCCTGCAAGGCAACGTTCACCCGCTGCATTCGCTGGAAAGCCTGAAAAGTGATGCCGTGATGTTGCAGGAACCAGCGCCTTACCCGCTCCGGGCTGATGCCATGCTGACGAAGCTCCGCGTCTGCTACACGGGATTTGATATCGCGCCTGACAAGCGCGAGCGCCTGCTCAACGAATAATGGCGCGCTGTGCGCATTTTCCGCAGGTCTGCAGACCTTACAGGGACGAAAGCCGTCCGCCAGGGCAGATTTGGCATCTTTATAAAATTCGACATTTTCGCGCTTGGGCTTTCGCGCCCGGCATACCGAAATGCAGAATACGCCAGTGGTTTTGACGCCAACAAAAAACACGCCAGTGTAGTCTGAAGCACGTTCAAGTAATGCCTGATACCAGATATCACACAGATTTTTATCGGTTATTTTCATCGCCAAAAAGTCCTTCAAACGTCTGACGAGATCGGATCGCATGCATGACATCAGTCAGCGTTGACTGCATCGCTGAATGAACAAAATTGCCCATTGAAATGCGGCTTACCCCTGCCCGTTTCAGCCTGTCGAATGACGGAAGATCGGGCATACACATGACATTCAAAGGCAATCCCGTTGCCTCTGCAATGAGGCTGATGTCTTTCTCTGACGTCAGGCAGGGAACAAAAAGGCCGTCAGCACCTGCAGCTTTGTAGCGTTGACCCCGTAATATCGTCTCCTGCAACGCGTCTTCATGCCCGAGCAGGTACGTGTCAGTCCGGATGTTCAGAAACAGGCTGTAATTTTCGCTTCTCAGCGTATCGCATACTGTTCTCAGGTTACGGGAAAAATCAGAGGCATCGTCAAGCTGACGAACCCCGTTTATGACTCGGCTGTCTTCGAGGTTAACGCCTGCGACGCCTGTCTGAGCAAGGCGCCTCAGATTGTCTGCTATCTCTTCGGCTGAATCACCATACCCTGCTTCCATGTCAACGCTCAATGGCAGGTTGCTGGCAGCCCGGATCCGGGTGACCATATAGAATAACTCATCAAACGGCACTCCCTGCCCGTCGTCATATCCCAGTGTGAACGCTATAGCTGCACTGGACGTTCCCAGAACCTGGTAGCCTGCTTTTTGCGCTGCGACAGCACTGGCGGCATCCCAGACGTTGGCGATAAGAAGAGGCTCATGCTGATAGTGGCGTTCTGCAAAGTTCATATTCATATCCTCTCGATAGATTGAAAATGAATCTAAGCACTCAGGAAGAACCTCACAACCGAAATTCGGACGACCATTTTTTAGCAAACGTCGTCTGAACATGGGGGGCGGAACAGACCAAAACCTTTCAGGCCCGGGCTCCGGCTTTCAGCATGGCTAAGCAGACGAGGCTCTCCGACATGTTCCCCGGTGAAAGCATGGAGCAGGTGACCCAGTGTTCCGGCGAACACAATACGCTGAGCCATGATTTCGTCATAATAGAGAGGGTCTACCACAACGACAAAATCGAGATCGGAGTATTTATCGAACCCGCCATGAACAAGCGAGCCGCCAGCGAGAAGGGAGTGAATCCGCGAATCAGCCTGAAATTTAAGCTTGAGTTACTCTGCAAAACTTCTGTGTAAATCGGGTAACGTACTAAGCATACTTTTTCCTATTCACAAAAAAGACAAAGCATTACAGAGTATCGCGCTGTTTATAGGCAGGCCAGATATTTTTTGCAGGAACAATAATGTCCTGAGAGGGTTCTCCCGATGCGTTATATTGCCCTGTAAACTCGGAGAAATTTCTTACCATCGTCGATTACTCGGATATCTGACTAACATAGTCGTACCAGTAAAGGTAACAAAGCAGTCCTTATGAGATTATGACACGGCCCTCTGCGTAGCCCTTGCTCTGCAAGAACATATGCAAACGAGTAAACATTGTTATATGCTTTTGGCCGGTGCTGGCATAACGCGTTCATGAGGATATATATGGACATTTCACTGCTTACAGGACAACAGACAAACGCATGGTCAGCGACCATGATTAATCTGGAAGCACGTAAACTCATTAATACCGCAAATAGGGTAGCTGCTGACCATCTCAAAGATGGGCTCACCAGAATTCAGTTTATGGAAGACATTAAGTCTTTTATCACTGAGCAATTTTCTCTTGCCCGCAGAGCGACATCCGACGAAGAAGGGATTTCCTATATAAAAAATCTCAGGGCAGAGAACGAAAATCTTCTTGAACAAGATCGCCTGCTCAGAACGAAAGCAGCGCAGCTTTATGCAAGGGTTGAGTTCATTAAGGAAAACAATAAAATTGTTGGCTATGTCATTTCCGCTGTACAGGTTGTTTTTGCTGGGTTACAAGCCGCAGGTGGATTACTCCTTGCGAGCTCGATGACGCCTATCGGTGTGTTGTTAGGTGCCACACTGGTGATTGATGCGGCTAATACCGTATCCAGAGAAGTGAATAATCAATTACTGAACAAACCTGATTCGCAGGGATTTGTTGCTGACACAGCAATGTCGGTTGCAGAGTTTATGGGATTTCGCGGTGAGACTGGTCTGGCTGCGTATAAAACGGTAAGCCTTGCTGCAAATGCGTACAGCGTATTCGGCTTACTTCGCAAACCGGGTTCCTGGCGTCTTTTTTATTTTATGCGCTCAGATTTTTACAGAAAAATGGACTCTATGAGTCGGCCAAAACTCACCATGAAAATCATCGGATATGGCATAAACGCAAAAATTGTTTTTGACTTGCTGTCTATTGATAATAATCCTGCTTAAAACGCCAGGCTTTATACGTTAATTTGAGGGGAGTCATCCAACAGAAGATACCAAAGATAAACACTACAGCAATGCCTGATGAGATGATATTTTCTCGGGAAGCAAAGCATACCGCCAGGATGAACAGAACCGTAAGTACGACGGAAAGAATGATTGTCCCTTTAAACCGATTTGAAAGCGCAGGAAGCAAAATATCCAGCGTCGAATGCTGAGTATCCACATAACGTTTAAGCTTTTGCAGCTCTTCTTTTGTGAAACCCGACCTAAGCAACGCTTCTTCTGTTATCGCCATGACATTCCTCTCCTTCTAATCAGAGCAAGTATACCGTGATCTTTGCAAAAAAAAACCGACCTACGGGCCAGTAGTTGTATTGTTAACCCCATGACATTGACAAATATCAACACCCTCTTCCTCCCTCCTGTGCAAAATTACCCACACCACCCCGCGCTACGGAATAGCCGCTTAACCCGGAAGGAACTCCACCATGTACAGACCCATAACCGTCATCATATTCATTCTCCTGACGCTCGCCGCCCTCGCGGAAATAGGCGTTTTATCCTTTGGATAATCCTCAGGCGAAATATCTCTCATCTGGGCATGTTGATCTTATTACAGTTTTTTCCTAAAGCCATCCCGTTTCGCCTGTGCCATGCTGAATCACGCTCATAACCGATAACGTTAAATGAGGATATTATGAAAAAAACAATTATCGCATTATCTGCCGTTCTGCTGGCTTCCCCAGTATTTGCTGCGACCACACATGCAACTGACGATACCGTCGCGGCGGCGAACGCAAACGCCAATGAGGCGAAGCAAAAACTGCACGAAGAGCAGAACAAAGGTGAAGAGCTGAAGCTGAAACAGAAGCATGCTGCGGAAGGCAAGAGCGAGAGCCTGGGCAGCAAGGTCAGCGAAGATTCCCAGAAAGCCTGGCATAAAACCAAAGAAGGCACCGAGAAAGGGTGGGATGCCACCAAAGAAGGCGCTGAGAAAGGCTGGAACAAAACCAAAGAAGGTGCCAGCGAGCTGGAAAAGAAAGTCACTGAGTAATTAGTTATACTCACGAAAAGGTCGCGCTTGCGGCCTTTTTTATTTCTTCGAATATAATTAGCACCTCAGGCGTTTACGCAGTGCGCACTTATCGGAGAAACCACTATGTACCGCCTTTTGGCCTTTCTGACCGTTCTGCTGTTGTGCCCTTCCCTGCATGCTGCCCCGAAAAGCTACCTTATCGATACCGATAACACCGCCATTCGGCTCTCGTGGCATGCCTTCGGCGGCATCCTCTCCTGGGCAACGTTCAGCGGCGTAACGGGTGCCGTGACGCTCAATCCGGATAACGACGTTGACGACCACATCCACGTCACCATTCCTGTGGCAACCCTGGTGGCCTCAAACAAGCTGCTCACCTGGCAATTAAAAAGCGACATGTTTTTTGATGCGGAGCACTATCCGACCATCGAGTTCATCAGCTCTCGCGTGGTCGCCCAGGGCGCCGGACGGTTCAGGGTGTTCGGCACGCTGACCGTACGAAACATTGCCCGGCCGGTGATCCTGGAGGCCGTGGTGAAAGACCCGCATGCGCAGGCCCCCACGCTGGACGCCACCACGGCGATCTCGCGCGCGTCCTATGGGATGGATAAGTTTGCCCTGGTCGTGGACGATCGTATTGCCATCGCCATTGCGATTCAGACGAACCAGGTGCCTTCACCCTGAGATCAGGCGCTGTAGCTGCTCCGCGTGTTCCCGCAGATAGGACGGTGGGTTGCGGCCAATCAGGACAAACTGGTAGCCTGCCTCCAGCCACCACGCCAGGTTCATGCTGTGCCGCTGCTCCTGTTGGAGCGAGGCCGTCGCCTTCTCATCAACAGGCGAAATACAGAGGGCCATCGGGCCGTAGTCGGCGCTGATCCAGGCAATCTGCGCGATAGACGTCGTTTCATAGCGCAGCATGCGCACCATTTTAAGCTCTGCCCCCTGCAGGGTAAGCTGCGACAGGTTTAGCCTCATGCCGATGTCCTGCGCGGCCCGTTCCAGCCCGCGCTGCAGAACCGGCGTTGCGCTGTCCATATCCAGCAGCGTCTCGACGCTGTACAGGGACATATATTGCGCTTCGAGGTCGCGGATATGGGCATTCTCATCCTCTGGTGCAACAGCAGACCGCAGCAGGTAGCCCAGCCCGGAGCCGACCAGCAAGAAACTGACCGAGGCGGCGATCAGCGCCCGTCGGCTGACGCCAGTCAGCGTGGCGGACTGCGGGTCGGGAAGTGCCGCAAGACGCGCCTGCATCGTCTCAAGAGGCGCGTCATCCAGCAGGGAGGCAAACGCCCCGGCGTAATCCTGGCTGCTTTTCATCAGTTCATCGGTTCGTCCGGCGAGGCGTTCGTCACGCTTTAACTGTTCTTCAAACTGCTGCGCGTCGGCGCGACACATCTCGCCATCTATCCAGGCCACGATGGCGTCGTCGTTATAGGGCGGTGTAAAACGGTGCGCGTTCAAGAGCGTTTCTCCTTTACCGGAGGGAGTGCGTCAGCGGATCTGGCAAGCCGAGCCCTCGCCGTCGCCAGCCGGCTCATCACGGTACCGATCGGCACCGCCAGGGTCTCCGCCGCCTCCTGGTAGGTAAAGCCTTCGACATAAACCAAAAATACCGCGTTGCGCTGGGCTTCAGGCAGCGCGTTAACGCGCTGCATTACCTGAAGGTAATGCAGGCGCGTCTCATTCTGTTCGTGGGTGTCCGGCGCCAGCAGCTCGTCGCTGGGAACAAATCCCTGCCCCTGTCGAACGTGTCGTGCCCGAAGCTCAGAGATCCAGATGGAGTGCAGGATCGCGAACAGCCACCAGTCGATGCGCGTGCCCGGCGTATACTGGCTGCTTCTTTCAAGCGCACGCACGCAGGTGGACTGAACCAGCTCTTCGGCGATATCCCTGTTTCGCGACAGCACCAGCCCATAGCGCCAGAGACGCGGCAGGAGTGCGGCGAGCTGTTGACGAACCTCACGGGTTGCGATGGGTTTTCCCTCCACGAGAAGATCAGGATTCCGGGTGTCCATTGATGGCGGCCTGCAGGTCACGGTACTCCTCGCAGGACTGGCCACAGATACCGGCAATCACTTTCAGCTGTTCTTTCGCGAGGTCCGGGCGTCCTTTCACCATCCATGCTTCACCGAGATACTCCCGGGCTTTGGCATAATCCGGCGCGATAGCCAGCGCGCGCTGGTAGTAACCAATCCCTTCGTCCGTGCGGCCCAATTTGCGCGTGGCGAACCCGCGATAGTTCCACGCTTCAGCCGTATTGCCATTTTTCAGCGAATCAAGCAGATTCAGCGCCGCCTGGTACTCCCCTTTCTTCGCGAGATGGTACGCGTAGTTGGTTTTGTCCTGGTCGCTGAGGCTGCTGCTCTTGTCCGGCACGCATTTCTGCGTGGCGCTGTCATACACCTGTCCGGAAGGACAATCAGGCGTTTTGCTCTCGGTACTATTATTGCCCATGGCCAGCGCCAGTGGAGACAGCAGGGAAAAAATCAGCACCGGGATCAAACGAAACGAGGTCGTGTTCATACAAAACTCCAGGGTAAGTGGGGAGTGACGTCAGTAAACGTCCGGCTGACGATTTTTATTCATTCTTCGGTGAATTTTTTTACTGTCCTGAAGTCCTGCCCGCGCCTCAGTCCCAAAGAAAATAAATCAGCTTATTTTCTCTTTGCTTGCCCGTTATTATTGCTTACGCGTGATAGCAGAGTTTTAACCCTGTACAAGAATATATTTCATTACCTCGATGACATAATATATCTTACATCAAAAACGTTATCCTAACTTAAACACACGTTAAGTCCGCTTAAACAATAACGCTTAACATGTTATTTAAAATGATCCCTACCAATTATCATACCGGGTCGTAAACCTTAAATAACAGCGCCATCACAATAAATAAAAAACATGCAAAAACAAAAAGATAGAAAAATGTAATTATAAAATACATCAATAGATTAATGCCCCCTTCATTGTTTGCGCCTTTATTTACGAAAGCTTAATTTGCACAACACGCATTTTCTGTCTATATCATTTTTATATTCCAGAAACCAATTCCTCTATTAATTACAGGGTTTTATAAAATACAAAACACCCATTAAAACGTTTTTTCATAAGTCATTAGATTCGCTCTGATGTTGCCACTCTGACGCATGGCGGGCATCGTGCGCGCTGAATTTTACGGTGAGAGCTGCTTTATAACAGCAACTGCGCCGGGGCGCCCTTTACCTTCAGCAGAGATGGCTCGACTTGCTCGCCGTTCATGACACTTCTGCTGGAGTAATAACAAAATGAGCCAAATCTCTGTTATTTCAAAACTTACTGGCGTAGAAACGACCCTGGAAGGTACACAGGTTACGCTGAACCATTCCTCTGTCGTTGAGCTTCACGTCGAGCGAGCGAGCGTCTCCCACTTCGCGCGAAGCGGTAACGACCTGCTGGTGACACTGCAATCCGGCGAAGTGATCACCCTTAAAAATTTCTACGTCGCGGATGCGCAGGGCGTGAGCCAACTGGTTCTGCAGGACAGCAACGGCGCGTTATGGTGGATTGAAGATCCGGCTGGTGCCGCCACGTACGAATCTATCGCGTCCACGGATGTGCTGCTTGCAGCGTCAGGAAGTGATGCCGGTGGCGCCGCCATCTGGCCGTGGGCTCTGGGCGGTATTGCGGCTGCGGGCGGCATCGCGGCCGCGGCAAGTACTGGCGGAGGAGGTGGTGGTGGCGATGACGGTAATAACAACAGCACCAACCCCAACACCCCTGTCGACCCCGCCGATCCGGATACGACACCGCCGAATGCGCCATCCAGCCTTCGTTTCTCGTCAGACGGTAAAACCGTCACCGGTTCCGCGGAACCCGGCAGCACCATCACGCTGAAAGACGCGAACGGCAACGTCATTGGTACAGGAAAAACGGGCAGCGACGGCAACTTTAGCGTCTCCCTCGGAACACCGTTGACCAACGGCGAGCAGGTAACTGCCACCGCAACGGATAGCGCCGGGAATACCAGCCAGGGTTCAAGCGTCACCGCACCGGATCTCACCGCACCCGATGCACCAACGATTGGCAGCGTAATCGACGATATCGCCCCTCAGACGGGGACGGTGACCAACGGCGGCAGCACCAACGATCAGCGGCCGCAGCTCTCCGGCACCGCCGAAGCGGGCTCCACCGTGACGATTTATGACGGCGGAATAGCCATTGGCACCGCGGTCGTCGCCAGCAATGGCACATGGACATTCACCCCGTCCGTCGACCTGAATGAAAGCACTCACCAGATTACCGTACGGGCAACCGACGCCGCCGGCAACACCGGACCAGCCTCACCGGTATTCACCCTCACCGTCGATCTCACCCCTCCGACAGCGCCCACCGCGATTGTGCTGCTCGACGATACGGGCATTATCCGAGGAACAATCACGTCGGGCGTGCCTACCGATGCCTCGCAGCCGATTCTGGCGGGAACGGGCGAGCCCGGTGGAACCATCACTATTTACGATAACGGCGTGGCGATTGGCACAACGACGGTGCTACCTAACGGTACCTGGAGCGTTACCCCAGGGGGCCCGCTTCCGGACGGTACGCATTCGATCACCGTCACTGAAACCGATGCCGCCGGAAACCAGAGTACCGCCTCTGAACCCATCACCTTTACCGTGGACACCACGCCGCCGTCTGCCCCAGGAAACCTCGTGGTGTCAAATGATGGCGGTACCATCAGCGGTATCGGAGAAGCAGGCAGCACGGTGACCATCCGTGAAGGCGATTTAACCCTTGGCACAGTGGTTGTTGATAGCCAGGGGAACTTCAGCCTGACGCTGAGCCCGCCGAGGATCAACGGCGAAATCCTGACCGCTGACGCCACCGACACGGCGGGCAACACCAGTCCAACCACCTCCGCGGCGGCACCGGACATTACCCCGCCGCAGACCCCGGTCATCCTGTCGGTGATTGATGACGTGCAGGCCACCACCGGCCCCGTGGCCCAGAATGGGCTGACCAACGACCGGGCACCGACCCTGAACGGCACGGGCGAGGCAGGCTCGACCATCACGATTTATAACGGCAGCGATGCCCTCGGTACGGTGGTTGTTCCCTCCTCCGGCCAGTGGAGCTTTACGCCGCCCACACCGCTGACCGACGGCACCTGGGTGCTGACCGCGAAGGCGACGGATCCCGCCGGTAACCCGAGCGGGATATCAAATGCGTGGACAATTAACGTTGACGGGACGGCGCCAACCGCCCCGGTGATTTTACAGGTTGCAAACGATATCCCAGGGCAGACCGGCGCGATCGACTTGAACGGGACCACCAACGACGCCACCCCGACGCTCAGCGGTACCGCCGAAGCAAACGCGACGATCAGCCTGCGCGTGGACGGTGTTGAAATTGGTACAACCGTTGCCAATGGCCTCGGCGTATGGAGCTTTACCCCTTCCTCCTCAATCGGTGAAGGCTCCCACGCCCTGACCGCCGTCGCAACCGATGCGGCAGGCAACCCCAGCCCCGTCTCCAACACCTGGACCCTGACGGTTGACAGCGTCGCGCCTGCGGCGCCGGTCATTACCCAGGTGCTGGATGATGTGCCGGAGCGCCTGGGCGCGCTCAACCCTAACGACAGCACCAACGACACCACGCCAACGCTCAACGGCACGGCTGAACCGGGTTCAACTGTCACTATTCGCCTGGATGGCGGCGATCTCACTACGATTCTGATCGACGGCAGCGGCACCTGGACCTATACCCTTACCACGCCGCTTGACGAAGGTCCTCATACCTTTAGCGTCGTCGCCACCGACGCGGCGGGTAACACCAGCCAGCCGTCAGACGACTTCACCCTGAACGTCGATATCACTGCGCCAGCGGCGGCCACCATCGCCACCGTGACCGACGATGTCGGCGGCGTACAGGGTTCGCTCAACAGCGGCGATACCACGGATGACACTCGCCCCCTGCTGCAGGGCACTGCCCCTGCAGACACGGTGATCACCGTCTATGACGGCACGACTCTGCTTGGCACCGCCATCCTCAACGGCAGCGGCAGCTGGAGCTTCACGCCCGTGACCCCGCTCACCGACGGTCCGCATTCCCTGACGGTGCACGCCACGGACGCCGCGGGCAATACCACCATCTCAACGCCATTTGAACTGACGGTGGATACCGTTGCGCCTGCCACGCCGGATATCCCGGCCATTACCGTCAATCCTGACGGCACAGCAACGCCGCTGAACCCGGGCGAAATCACCCGCGACACCACGCCGACCCTGAGCGGTACCGGCAATCCGGGTGATACCGTGACGATCTACAACAACGGCGTCAAAATCGGCGACGCTGTCGTGGACAATACCGGCAACTGGAGCTGGACGCCGCCATCCCCCCTGGCTGGCGGCACCTATGACATCACCCTGACCGTCACCAACGTGGACGGCACGGGCAACGAAAGCGCCCCGTCGCAGCCGGTCACCATCACCATTGATACCGAGGCGCCGGCTACGCCTGCAGCACCGGTCATTACTGACAGCGTCACCCAGATCACCGGTCCCGTTCCCAATGGCGGCACCACCAACGATCCGCGCCCGGTGCTGAGCGGCACCGGTACGCCGAACGACGTTATCAACATCACTGACACGGTCAACGGCGGCACGCCAACTATCGTTGGTACCGTCACGGTAGACAGCAACGGCAACTGGAGCTGGCGCCCTGACAGTAATATTGCGGAGGGCAGCCACGTCTATACCGCCACCGCCACCGATGAAGCGGGCAACGTCTCTGACGCTTCCCCGGCGATCGCGATCACAGTGGATACCGTGGCGCCGGCTACGCCAGCGATCAGCGCCGTGGGCGGTGAACCGAACGGGGGCTACATCACGGATACCACGCCGACAGTCGGCGGAACCGGCGTTAACGGTGAGACGGTGATCGTCTACAACAACGGCGTCGAGCTGGGCCGTGTCGCGGTGGTGAACGGAGAATGGAGCCTGACGCTTCCAGCGCAAACGGACGGCCCGCTGAACATTACCGTGGCGGGCGTGGACACAGCGGGCAACGTCAGCGCGCCGAGTTCGGTCTTTACCGTCACGCTCGATACCGTTGCGCCAGGGATCCCGCAGATCAGTGCCGTCTCAGACAGCCAGCTCACCAACGCTGTTCTCTACACTCGCGATGGTGTACCCACGCTCACCGGAACTGGCGAACCGGGATCCACGGTTATCGTCTCCGTAAACGGCACCCCCTCCGCAGTACCGGTAACGGTCCAGCCGAACGGCACCTGGACCTGGACCGCCGACAGCACGCTGACGGATGGAACATATACCTTCACCGTATCGGCCCGAGACCCGGCCGGTAACACCTCAGGCAGTTCTGCGGCGCTTAACGTTACGGTTGATACCGTCGACCCAGCTATTCCCCTCAACCTGAACCTGGCGCCAGAAGGCACGCCGCTGACCGGCACCGCAGAAGCGGGAAGCACCGTCACCGTGAAAAACGGTACCACCGTCATCGGTACTGGCGTTGCCGCCAGCGACGGCAGCTTCTCCATCGCGATCAGCCCGACCCCGCAGGATGGTGCGGCGCTGATCGTGAGCGCCACCGATGCCGCAGGACGTACCGGCCCAGAAGCCACCTACAATGTCATCGGTACGTTGCCGAATCTTCCTGACGTTCCGGTTATTACGGCGATCGTCGACGATACCGATCCGGTCACTGGCGATGTGAAAGGCAAAACCACCAACGACACCACCCCGACCCTCACCGGTACGGCTCAGGCGGGGAGCCAGATCGCCATCTACCTGGACGGTAGCGCGACGCCATTGACGACGGTCACCGCTGACGGCAGCGGCAACTGGAGCTATACGCCAGCCGCGCTTGGCGAAGGGCTGCACACCTTTGAGGTGACCGCCACCCTCAACGGTCAGACCAGCGGTCGCTCTCCGGCGGCCAGCGTCACCGTTGACCTTACCGCGCCGGGCACGCCGAGCATCGGCGCCGTGATTGACGACGTTGGGCCGGGCACCGGCCCGCTGACCAGCGGCCAGATCACCAATGACAACCAGCCGACCCTCACCGGCACTGGTGCTGTGGGTGATATCATCTCCATCTACAACAACGGCGTGTTGCTGGGGACCGCAGAGGTCGGTATCACCGGCACCTGGAGCTACACCACGCCTGTCCTGGCAGAGGGCAATCACGTCCTGACCATCCGCGAGACCGATCCGGCAGGGAACCAGAGCGGTCCTTCGGCGGGCTTCACCGTCGTGGTGGATTCCGTTTCCGCCACGCCGGTCATCACCAACGTCACGGATAATGTGGGCAATGCCGCCACCACGGTGGTCAGCGGTGGTCTCACCAACGACGCCACGCCAACCCTTTCGGGGACAGCGGACGCAAACAGCGTGGTGACCCTTTTCGACGGCGGCACGCAGATTGCCGTAGTGACAGCTGACAGTACCGGCGCATGGACGTTTACTCCTGATACCGCCCTCGGCGAAGGCTCGCACAGCTTCACCGTCCAGGCGACCGACCCGCAGGGCAACCTCAGCGCGGTCTCCGCACCCTGGAGCGTGGTGATTGACCTGACGGCACCGACGGTTCCAACGCTGGATACGGTAAATGACAACGTCCCAGGCGGCGTCCAGGGCAACCTCACCAGCGGGCAGGTGACCAACGACAACACCCCTACAATTAGCGGCACCGGACAGGCAGGCAGCACTGTTCACATCATGAACAACGGGACGCAGATTGGTACTGCAACCGTTGACGGAAGCGGGAACTGGTCCTTTACCCCGACCACGCCGCTGGGCGACGGCAGCTACGCCCTTCGCGTCTATGCAACGGATGCGGCAGGCAATGCCTCGGCTAACTCATCGGTCTTCGCCTTTACCGTGGATACCGCAGCCCCTGGCGTACCGGTAGTCACCAGCGTGGTTGACGATGTCGGTCCGGTCACCGGGACGCTCACGTCGGGCAACAGCACTAACGACGCGCGTCCGACCTTCAACGGCACGGGCGACGTCGGTGCCACAGTGCACGTGATTGTCGACGGGAGCGAAATAGGTACGGCGGTGGTGAATGCCCAGGGCAACTGGACCTTCACCCCGGGCACCGATCTGGGCGACGGGTCCCATACGATCACCTTCAACGCTACCGATGCGGCAGGCAACACCGGCACCACAACGGCACCGTTTAACCTGACGGTGGATACGGGTGTGCCGTCGGCACCGGTCATTTCGACCGCGGGTGACAACGTGGGCAGTATTCAAACCCCGCTCTCCTCCGGGCAGAGCACCGACGACACCACGCCGACACTGAACGGCACCGCCAGCGCCAACGCCACGGTCACCGTGTATGAAAACGGGCAGCCGGTCGGCACCGTGCTGGCGGACGGCAGCGGCAACTGGAGCTTTACGCCGTCAACGCCGCTGTCCAGCGGCAGCCACACCTGGACCGCCACGGTCACCGATGCAGCGGGCAACGTCAGCCCGGCGTCGCCAAACTTTACCCTGATTGTCGATACCACGGCACCGAACGCGCCGGTTATCAGCCAGGCAATCGACGACGTGGGCAGCCTCACCGGACCGCTCACGTCCGGGCAGACGACCGACGACACCGTACCGCGGCTTGTTGGAACCAGCGAACCGTTTGCTACCGTGAAGATCTATGAGGGAACCACCCTTGTCGGAACGGGCACCGCGGACAGCAGCGGGAGCTGGAGTATCTTGCTCACCACCACGCTGGCGAGTGGCCCGCACAGCTTCACCGCTCAGGCCACGGATGCGGCAGGCAACACCAGCGTGTCGTCGGCCAGCTTCAGCCTCACCGTAGATACCACGCCGCCTGCGCTGCCGGTGCTGACCAGTATTCTGGATGACGTGGGCAACGCGGCGACGCCGGTTGCCAACGGTGGGTTCACCAACGACGCGCAGCCGACCCTCAGCGGTACGGCAGAAGCGGGGTCGACGGTGAAAATCTTTGATAACGGGGTCCAGATCGGCAGCGTGACGGCGACCGGCGGCGCGTGGAGCTTTACGCCATCTCCGGCGCTGAGCAACGGCGCGCACACGTTGACCTTTACCGCCACCGATACGGTGGGCAACGCCAGCGCGCCCACCGCCGGGTATGTGATTAACGTCGATACCCTCCCGCCAGCCGCGCCGGTCATCAGTTCGGTCATTGATGATGTCGGCAGCGTCACCGGCCCCGTGACCGGTACCAACCCGACTAACGACACCCGTCCAACGCTGAGCGGAACCGCCGAAGCGAATGCCACGGTTCGGATCTACGACGGCATCACGCTGGTAGGCACGGTCACCGCCGATGGCAACGGCAACTGGACCCTGCCGCAAACCACCACGCTGACGCAGGGCACGCATAACTTCACCGCCACGGCCACCGATGCGGCAGGCAACACCAGCGCGGCATCAGGCGTGACGACGATTATCGTCGATACGACCGCCCCAACGGCGCCGACCGGGACCCTCAATGCCGACGGTAGCGTCCTGACCGGGAGCGCAGAGGCGGGCAGTACCGTCACAATCCGCCTTGCGGACGGTTCAACGGTGACCGCCATTGCCGGCAGCAACGGCACCTACAGCTACACCTTCATTAACAAACAGATCGAAGGCCAGACGCTGCAGATCACCGCTACCGACGCCGCGGGCAACACTTCCCTGCCGGGGTCTGCCCTTGCGCCGGTGGTGCCGCTCTCCGCCAGCAATAACGTTGAAGAGCTGAACCTCAGCACCACGGCAACCGTGACCAACAGCCATTACAGCGACTACGGCTTCCTGCTGGTCGGCGCCGTGGGCAACGTCCTGACGCTGCTGGGCAATGACACCGCGCAGGTGAACTTCACGGTGGGCAACGGCGGCAGCGCGGATATTGTGGTCAATGCCAACGCCACAGGGGCGGTGCTCTCTCTGCTCAATACCCTTGAGCTGGTGGTGCAGCACTACGTCAACGGTGTCTGGACTACCGTGGTGGATACCGGCCAGCCGCAGTTTGCCGATCTCCTGACCCTCGGCGCTACCGGCGTCTCGCTGAACCTGACCGGGCTGGCCGACGGCAACTACCGCGTACTCAGCTATAACACCAACCTGCTGGCGACCGGCTCCTACACCAGCCTCGACGTGGCGGTGAAAGAGACCGGTCCGGGTACGGTCACGGGCGATACCAGCCTCAACGGCAACGTGATCCTCGATACGGACCCGACCGCCGGCAGCGACAATGCCCCGGCAGGAACCACCATTTCCACGGTCACTAACGCGCAGGGCGTGACCACCAGCGTGAACGCCGACGGCACGGTGATCCAGGGCAAATACGGTACGCTGACCATCAACCGCGACGGCAGCTACACCTACAACCTGACCGACACCAGTGCCGCGGTCATTGGCCGGACGGAGAGCTTCACCTACACCATCACCCATAACGGCGTCAGCGCGTCGGCGAACCTGGTGCTGTCTCTGGGTGCCGGTACGGTACTCAACGGTATTGTGGCGGTGGACGACACGGCCTCGCTGACCTTTGACACCACCGTAAGTGAGATTAATAACGGCGCCTCGTCTCAGGGTGGCTTTACCGTGGTGGGCATTAATCTCGGCAGCACGCTGGGGCTTAACCTGCTGGACGACATGACCAACCCGATCATCTACAACGTGGAGGAAGGCACGACCCGTACCATGACCATCCAGGCCTCCGTGGGCGGCGTGGCGCTGGCGTCGGTGTTCGATCTGTACGTCTATAAGTTCAACAACGCGACCCAGACCTTCGAGCAGGTCCGCGTCGAGTCGGGCTGGCTGCGCGCGCCGCTGCTGGGGGGTACGTCACCACAGCTGACGCTGAACCTGCCTGCCGGGGAGTACCTGTTCCTGCTGAATACCGCGTCCGGGATCGCTGTACTGACGGGTTACACGCTGAGCGTCCTGCAGGATCATGTCTACAGCGTGGCAAGCATCAGCGAAACGACCACGGGCGACGTGCTGGCGAATGATCCGGTTCCGGCGGGCACGCTGGTCACCGAAGTGAACGGCGTGGCGGTCAACAGCAGCGGCACCACCACCATTCAGGGGGAATACGGCACGCTGACCATCAATGCGTCCGGTCAGTACACCTATACCCTGAGGAGCGGCGTGGGCGCGGACCATATCAGCACGCCGGATACGTTCGTCTACACCGTTACCGCGCCTGACGGCTCGAAGGATACGGCATCGCTCAACATCACTCCAACCGCGCAGGCAATGAATGCGGTCAACGATGTCAGCGCCACGATGGACCTCACCTCGGTGCACCACACGTCGGTCTACTCAGATACCACCGTGGGCGTCGCCAGCTGGACGACGGCCCTGTTCTCATCAACCCAGGGCAGCGGCAGCGGAACCTTCGTTGTCGACCCGAATACCGCGCTGCACAACGCGTCGCTGCACTTTAACGTGGCCTCGCTCCTGGCGCTGGGCGGGCTGACGGTGAACTGGACGATTAGCGATGCCAACGGCGCGATCCGCAGCGGCTCCTTCAGCGGCGCCTCGCTGCTGGGCGGCAGTATCGACGTCCCGCTGACCGGGCTGGATCTCAACGCCGGGACCTATACGCTGAGCTTTACCGGTAGCGTACCGGGGCTCAGCGTCGGGACCATCACCATCACGCCAAGCGTAAACGGCACCACCTACTCGCTGAGTAATTTCGACGTCACCGGCAGCCACACCGTCAACGGCAATATCTTTGACGGCACCGACTCTGGCGGCGTGCTGGATCAGCTCCACTCGGTGGATACCCGTCTGAGCGTAACCGGCTACAACGGCGTGACCACCACGCTGGATCCGTATACCGGCAGCGCAACGGTGAACATTGTCGGCCACTACGGCACGCTGGCGATCGGCGCTGACGGCCATTACACCTATACCCTCAACAGCGGGGTATCGCTCTCAACCATGACCTCGAAGGAGACCTTCAACTACACCCTGACCGACTCTGCCGGAAGAACGGACAGCGCCACGCTGACCATCAATATGGCGCCGCAGTTCATCAGCTCGGAGCATAACGACGCCATCACCGGTACAGCCTACGGCGATACGCTGATTTACCAGGTGCTGAACAGTACGGTGGGAAATGCCACGGCGGGTAACACCAGCAGCGCCGGAGGCGATCACTGGACCGGGTTCTCGCTGGCGCAGGGGGACAAGATCGACATCGGCGATCTGCTGGTGGGCTGGGACGGAAATACCGCCTCGTTGGGGAATTATATCCATGTCACACAAAGCGGTAGCAACACTGTGATCTCCATCGACCGTGATGGTGCAGGGTCCACCTACACTAATACTGCACTCGTTACGCTTGATAACGTTCAGACCACGTACGACGAGCTCGTTAACCAGCAACACATCATTACCTGATAGCACCTGCAAGAGATGACCCGGGCGCACAGCGCCCGGGCATTAATAATAAAGCTGTACTTTTTTATTAGGGACATGACATGGGAATGAAGATGCCTTACTGGTGGCTCTCGTGCTGCCTGATATCTGTACCCGCTTTCTGCGCAAATCCGGCGGCAACCATCAATACCGGACAGCTTCGCGAAACACAGGAACTCCCCTCACTCAACGGCCGCGTGGCCCCGGTGGCTGGCAACGCCGCTCCCGGTTCATTACAGCTTGGCGAAGCCGTTAACCGTGCCGTCACGTGGCACCCGGCCATCAGCGAAGCCGTGGGCAAACTCTACCAGCAGAGCGAAGAGGTGGACGTCGCGAAGTCAAAATACTATCCGCAGATTAATGCCGGCGTGGACAACGGGTATTCCCACGACGGCGACCAGAACGGCTTTACGCCGTCGCTGGTGCTTTCTCTCTCTCAAATGCTCTACGACTTCGGCAAAGTGGCCAGCCAGGTGCGCGCCGAGAGCGCTGGCGTTGCCCAGCAGCAGGCCAACGTGCTGGTGAGTATCGACACCATCGCCCACGATACCGCCGTCGCCATGGTACAGGTGCAGACCTGGCAGCAGATGGTCGACACCGCTAAAGAGCAGCTTGAGGCCCTCTCCTCCATCGGCACGCTGACCCGCCAGCGTAACGACGAGGGCGCCACGTCGCTCTCTGACGTGGTGCAGACCGATGCTCGTATCGAAGGCGCGCGCGCCCAGCTGATGCAGTACCAGGCCAGCCTGGAGAGCGCCCGCGCGACGCTGATGAGCTTTCTCGGCTGGAACAGCCTGAACGCGATCAGCAACGACTTTCCGCAAAAGCTGGCCCGCAGCTGCGATGTCGCCGAGCCGGACGACCGCCTGGTTCCTGCGGTGCTCGCCGCCTGGGCGCAGGCTAACGTCGCCCAGGCTAACCTCGACTACGCCGACGCGCAGATGACGCCAACCGTCTCGCTGGAGCCGGAGGTGCGCCATTACATGAACGATCGCTACGCGGGCAGCGACACGCGGGATCGCACCCAGTATTCCGCATGGGTGAAAGTGCAGATGCCGCTCTATCAGGGCGGCGGCCTCACCGCCCGGCGTAACGCCGCCGGACACGCGGTGGAAGCGGCACAGTCCACCATTCAGCGCACGCGCCTGGATGTCCGACAGAAACTGCTGGAAGCCCGCAGTCAGGTGATGAGCCTACAAAGCACGCTGCAAATTCAGGGCCGCCAGGAGGCGCTCAGCGCCCGCACCCGCGAACTGTACCAGCAGCAGTATCTTGACCTCGGCTCGCGCCCGCTGCTCGACGTGCTCAACGCCGAACAGGAGGTTTATCAGGCGCGCTTCACCCAGCAGCAGACCCTCGGTCAGCTGCACCAGCTGCAGCTCAACTGCCTGTATAACACCGGGCAATTGCGTCATGCGTTCGACCTTGATAACCGCACCATCCAGACCGTGGAGATCCAGCCATGAAGCAGCGTGATATCCCGCAAGGTGAAAACATGACGGATGAGGCGCTGGCGCAGTGGGCGCAGGCCTTTGGCTTTATCGCCACGCGCTACCGCGTCGCCTGCTCGCCCGGCGCGCTGATCGCAGGCGCACCGTGGCTGAAAGGCAAACCGATGGTACCCGCCCTCACCCAGCTGGCGCGTGAGGCGGGGCTGTCGTTTCAGCTGCTCACCGCTGACCAGCAGTCGATCAACAGCTGGCGTCTGCCGGTGGTGGTGGCGCTGAATGACGGCCGGGTCGGTGCGATCGAGCACTTCGACGGCGACGACACGCTGGAAGTCAGCTTCTTCGACGACCAGACCTACACTAACCGGCTGTCGATGACGGCCATGCTGCCCGCCATCCGCCACGTCATTGCCCTGCGGCCACTCGCCGCGCTGAAGGACAGCCGCGTGGATGCCTATATCTCAAAATATCGCCCGGACTGGCTCTACCGGCTGGTGATGCGCGATCTCCGCCCCTACAGCTGGGTAATGCTGGCCGCGCTGTTTATCAACGTGCTGTCGCTTTCCGGGATCGTCTTTTCCATGCAGGTCTATGACCGGGTGATCCCCGCCCAGTCCTACCCGACGCTGTACGTCCTGACCATCGGGGTGCTGATCGCCACCCTGTTTGGCTTCGTGCTGCGCGTGGCGCGCGGGCACATTATGGATCTGCTGGGCAAGCGCTCGGATATGCGCGTTTCGGATCGCGTCTTCGGCCACGCGCTGCGGCTGCGCAACAGTGCGATTCCCCGCTCCACCGGCAGCTTTATCTCACAGCTACGCGAGCTGGAGCAGATCCGCGAGATGGTCACCTCGTCCACCATCTCGACGATTGTCGACCTGCCCTTCTTTTTACTGTTCGTGGTGGTGCTGGCGATCATCGCCCCACAGCTGGCGTGGATCGCCCCGGTCGCGGCGGTGATTATGGTCCTGCCCGGCCTGCTGCTGCAGAAAAAGCTGGCGGAGCTGGCAAAGCAGTCGGCGCATGAATCAACCCTGCGCAACGCGGTACTGGTGGAGAGCGTGCAGGGGCTGGAGGACATCAAGCTGATGCAGGCGGAAAACCGCTTTTTGCAGCAGTGGAACAGCTATATCCAGATCACCGCCGAATCCGGCCTGCGCACCCGCGAGCTGACGCAGAACCTGATCAGCTGGGGGATGACCATCCAGAGCCTGGTTTACGCCGCCGTGATTGTGGTCGGCGCGCCGATGGTGATCGACGGCACCCTGACCACCGGCTCGGTGGTCGCCGCCTCGATGCTGGCCTCCCGCATGATCGCCCCGATGGCGACGCTGTGCGGCGTGCTGGCCCGCTGGCAGCAGGTCAAAGCGGCAAAAGAGGGGCTGGACAGCATCATGCAGCTCCCAACCGAAAACCAGCGCGAGGAGACGCCGATCCGCCAGGACGTGCTGCGCGGTCACTACCTCTTTGAGCAGGCGCAGTTCCGCTATCAGCCGGACGATCCGCGCATGGCGCTGCGCATTAACCGCCTGGAGATCGGGCCGGGTGAGAAAGTGGCGATCCTCGGGCGCAACGGTGCGGGCAAATCGACCCTGCTGCAGGCGATGGCGGGCGGGATGGATCTGGCGGCGGGCGAGCTGCGGCTCGACGGCTTCAGCCTGCCGCATCTCGACGTGGCGGACGTGCGGCGCAACGTCGGCTTTATGACCCAGAACGCGCGGCTGTTTTACGGCACCCTGCGCGAGAACATCACCCTCGGCATGCCGCGCGCCACCGACGAAGAGATCTTTGAGGCGCTGGAACTAACCGGCGCAGCGGGCTTCGTGCAGAAGCTGCCCAAGGGGCTGGACTACCCGATCATGGAAAACGGCGTGGGGCTCTCCGGCGGGCAGCGTCAGTCGATTCTGCTGGCGCGGATGCTGCTGCGCGATCCGAATATCGTGCTGATGGATGAACCCACCGCCTCGCTGGACGAGCACACCGAGCGGGAATTTATCCAGCGGCTGGGCGACTGGCTCGGGCACCGCACCCTGATCGTCGCCACCCATCGCGTACCGGTGCTGGAGCTGGTGGAGCGCGTGGTCGTGTTGAAAGATGGGATGCTGGTGATGGACGCGCCAAAAGCCCAGGCGCTGAGCAACAGCCGTATGCAGCAGCAACAACAGCAGGCAGCAACCGGACGGGAGTGGAAAAATGAAAATCAGTCAGCGTGACGTGGCGGCAATGGACGATCTGGATAATGCCCTCGACTCCGAAAGCGGCTACACCGGCGCGCGTCGGATCGTGATCTTCTCGCTGCTGATGTTTGTGGTGCTGGGCATCTGGGCGTGGTTTGGCGTGCTGGATGAGGTGTCAACCGGATCGGGGAAAGTGATCCCCAGCTCGCGTGAGCAAGTTTTACAGTCGCTGGACGGGGGGATCCTCACCGAGCTGAACGTCCACGAGGGCGATCAGGTGCAGGCCGGACAGGTGCTGGCGCGGCTTGACCCTACCCGTTCCGAATCAAACGTCGGCGAAAGCGCGGCGCGCTACCGCGCGTCTCTGGCCTCCAGCGCCCGCCTGTATGCCGAGGTGAACGATCTGCCGCTGAAGTTCCCTCCTTCGCTGGCGAAATGGCCGGATCTGATTGCCGACGAAACGCGGCTGTACAACTCGCGCCGCGCTCAGCTGGAGGATACCCAGCGGGAGCTTCGCGCCGCGTTAGATCTGGCGAATAAAGAGCTGGCCATTACCCAGAGGCTGGTGAAGACCGGGGCCGCCAGCCACGTGGAGGTGCTGCGCCTGCAGCGGCAGAAAAGCGATCTGGAACTGAAGCTCACCGACGTGCGTTCGCAGTATTACGTCCAGGCCCGCGAGGCGCTCTCCAAGGCCAACGCGGAGGTGGATATGGTTTCGGCGATCCTCAAGGGCCGTCAGGATTCCGTCACCCGTCTGACGGTAAAATCCCCGGTGCGCGGGATCGTCAAAAACATCAAGGTCACCACCATCGGCGGCGTGATCCCGCCCAACGGCGAGCTGATGGAGATTGTGCCGGTGGACGATCATCTGCTGATTGAAACCCGCCTGTCGCCGCGTGATATCGCCTTTATCCACCCGAATCAGGAGGCGCTGGTGAAGATCACCGCCTACGATTATGCCATTTACGGCGGGCTGCACGGGGTCGTGGAGACGATTTCGCCGGACACTATTCAGGACGAGGCCAAGCCGGAGGTGTTTTACTACCGGGTATTTATCCGCACCAGCCAGGATTACCTGGTCAATAAGGCGGGCAGGCATTTCTCGATTGTGCCGGGGATGATTGCCACGGTGGACATTAAGACCGGCGAGAAAACGGTGCTGGATTATCTGATCAAGCCGTTTAACCGGGCGAAAGAGGCGCTGAGGGAGCGGTAGTCAATCGCCGGGTGGCGGCTTCGCCTTACCCGGCCTACATTGTAAAGCTCAGCGGGACGTGGGGAGGGCATCAGACCGCAACATCGCCCACTGCCCCGGTGTTTTACCGGTCCATGCTCTGAAAACCTCAATAAATGCGCTGACGCTGCTGTAGCCGCAGGACAGCGCAATCCACCCTACCGGCTTCCCCGCCGCCAGCCACTCCATAGCCTGCATGACGCGCGCCAGCTGCCGCCAGTTAACAAAGTTCATTCCGGTCTGGGCACTAAACCGACGATTGAACGTACGCACGCTCATCCCAGCATGAATAGCATGACTCTCGACCGTCTGGTTATCATCGACAAACTGCAGCAAATGGCTGACCACGTTCTTCAGACGCGGATCCGTCGGCACGGGCAGAGAAAAGTGAACCTGGGGCGTCAGGGCAAGCTCATCCAGCAGCAAAGTCAGCTTTCGCGGATCGTACTCGTTCTCTGCACCACATAAACGGGAAAACAGTGCATGAGTGAGAGCGTCGGGCTCGAACAGCGCGGGTGCATCGGGAAGCCCTGCACAGCAGGCGGGGTCAAGATAGATGGCGCAGCCTTCTATTGCGCTTTCTGAAAAGGCGGCATGCTGCTGACCTGGCGGGATCCAGCCGATGTGTTTTGCCGGTACGACCGAGCGCGCCTGCTGCGTCTCAATGACCAGCAGACCCGTTGCAATGCGCCACAGCTGGCCGGTGCGATGACTGTGCCACGGTGTTCGATACCCGCCGGGATGACGGAGCGTTTCAAAACTGACCATCTCATTTTGACCGAAAATCGTTATTCATCGGCCTATTACAGAAACCACGTCTTCGGCTGTCAAGGATAATGGGGACTCAACCACATAAGGAGCCCGTATGAGCATTATCACCTCTCTGGTAGCCCAGCCTGACAACGCCGCGCAGCGCGAAAAAATGGCGTGCCTGTTAACCCGCTTATTCAACGGCGATATCGATCCGGCAGAGGTATTTACGCCCGATTACCAACAGGTTACGGACGGTCACGCCCTTGACTACCGGGGTTTTATTCAGCACCTGAACCACGTCCGCTCGCAGATCCGCGCGATCGCCTTTACCGTGGCGGAGATAGCCTGTCATGACGAACTTCTGGCTGACCGGCATATCGTGACGGTCACGTATCCTGATGGTCGTCAGGCAGAGATAGAGGTTTACCTGTTTGCCGCGCTGCGTGAAGGGAAAATCTGGCGGATCCATGAAGTCACGCGAGCCCTCAGCGGCGATGTTTCAGATCGCACCCTGGCACACGCGACAGAATAACGTCACTCCGCCGGGTGCGGCGCGGTACGGCTAAGCACCTCAACATACCGCGTAAACTTGCCGATAAACACCCCGGCAAACAGCCCGCCGGAGACAATCGCAAGGGCGCTGATGGCGGGCTGCTGCAGCGTCTGCGGCGCGATGGCGCTCATTACCCCCAGCACGTATTTCACCGCGAACGCCAGCATCATAAACGGCAGCGCGGTGTAGTCAGCCTGGCGGCAAAGGGTGCGCGGCGCGGCGGCGCGAGTTACCGCCGTCGGGCGAATCAATGCGTAACCCAGCGCAGCGCCAGCCAGAATGCCCGCAAGCCACATCGACAGCGTCGCGATGCTGAGAGAGCGGTACATCACCAGATCGTAAATATCCCATAGCAGAAAAATGGCCGGGATTATCGCCAGTTTTTCCAGCGTGACCGTGGCGGGCCGGCGGGCCCGGAGCCCACGAGAAACCAGAAACACAAACAGCACCCAGACCCAGATGGGGGTGTGCGTCAGAATACCAGTCAGTTGTTCGAACATAGCTGTTTACCGTGGGCGTCACGCGGCCGTTATCGCGCGGGATAAGTATTACGCAAAATAGCCCGCGCGCAATCCCCACTTTTGTTACTTGAACGTCACGGTAAAGGTGGCTGTCGCACTGTAATCCCCAAGCTTCGGCGTCGTGGTCGTCCATATAAACCCTGCGTGATAATCATGCGTGAGCCGGTCTCCACCGATCGTTCCTATCTCCTGCGGCGTGTTCAGCGCAATGCGCGGCTCCATCAGGCTGCTGGCGGAAATGATAAAGCCAAAGCCGCTGTCTGCCGCGGGCATGATGATTGCTCCGTCTTTGACCGTATTCGTCGAGCTTAACGTCATCAGCAACGTCTCCCCCGTGCAGGTTTTACCGCTGGCTTCACGCGTCAAATCGACCTGTAGCGTAAAGGGTTTTGTTTTTTCAATCTTACCGGGCGTCGCCCAGCTGCCGTTGATGACGCCAAAGTCGAGGGTATCGGGTACCAGCAGCACTTTTGGCGTGCAGGCCAGAAAGGTGATTTTATCCAGCCCGGTAATGGTCAGGTTAAAGTTACCGTCCTGAGTCACCGTGCCGCCTCGCAGACCGCCGACGCCATCTACCTGGAAGAGCGACAGGCTGACATCCCCCATCACTTTGCCATTGGTGGCCGCCGGAAGGCCGGTGGTTTTGATGTAAACCTGATAGGTGAGCGTGAACGTCTGCGGGGCCGCCGGGGAGAGACAGCCTTTGTTGCCGTTAGGGCGGCACACGGTACCGGGACCAATTTCTATTTTATCGCCTTTCTTCAGCTTGTAATCGACGTTCCTGAAGGTGATGCCAATCTCCAGAGAGTTGTGCACGTTTTTCACCGCATCTTTCGGATCGAGCCATAAATAGGCGCTCTCGCCGTTTGGATAGGCGTCCGTGTCAGAGCAGGTAAACGTCGCCGTGATCGGTGACGATACCCATATTTTGGTGTTGGTGCCGAAGTCACCGATCGACGCTTTGATGATGCTGTTAATGGCAACGTACTGGCTCACCGAGCCCTGGGCTTTACAGGTCAGCGCCATAACGGTGGAAGAAAACAGGCCGAAGCAAAAAATCACCGCGGCGTACAGCATATGTCGTCCCTGAAATTGCATTGTCCTCTCCTTTATCGACAAATTGCGCTGATCTCGCGATAGCCCGCGGTATCCTGTTCACGCCGTTCCTCATCCGGAAGCTGGATACGACACTGTTCGTCATCCCCCTCCCCCCAGCGAATGGCGATCGCTTCGCCCGGCAGCACGCCTGAAACAAAAATATCCCCGTCAGGCCCGACAATGCCGTTGTTACGCTCGCCCCGGCTGTAGGCCTGCGCGCCAACCGGCGGCACGCTGTTGTCGGGTCGTTTGCTGTGAATCAGCACGCTGTCGCCCCGATATGTTTCAAACGTCACGCGCGTAATCGCGCCGCGGGTAGGGACGTTATTCTGGGTGGCAACAGGCACGTCCAGCCCCTCCGGGAAGTCCTGGGTGTTTAACGACCAGGTATTGTTGCGATAAGGAATCGCATGCGGGGCAACGGCATAGCCCGCAGCGTCGATCCGCACTCCGGCCTGATTCTCTACCCTCACCCCTTGCGCATCCTGAGCCTCAATCAGGGTAAAGGTTCTGCCCGGTGGCTGGGACAGCGTCACGCCGCCAGCGTGAGCAAGGATGCCGCCGCTGAGGTTCATGCTGCTTTGCTGCACATCTTCCGCTCTGGAATAGCCCAGCCACAGATTTCCGGCGCCCCCCTTGTAGCCCATGCTCAGATCGCCCGCCGTCCCCTCAGCATCGTTTTGCTGCACCTGCATGGCGTAGCTAAGGCGGTTATCCTCAAGCAGGGAGCCACTCAGCCCCGCGGAGGAGGACACGTTTCCGGCACGATCGGCGTGAAGGTCTGTCGTCGCCGTCGCCGGGTGGCTGCCAAAGCTGAGCGGCAGGGACAGGCGCAGGTTAATGCTGCTGTCATGTGCAATGTAGTGGTTGCGCGTATTCTGGTAGTACAGACTCCAGGTCACATTGCCCAGCCGTGAGGTAAAGCCAGACTGAACCGTGGTATCAGAACCGGCATCCTGCCAGTAGCTTTGCTTGCTGAAGGTGAGATAAAGCTGGCTGATCTCACCTATCTGCTGGCTCATTGAGATATCCAGCCGCGCTTTTTTGGTTGCGTAGCGGCTGTCGTAATGGATTTCAGGCTTTGACGCGACCCAGTCAGGGTTATCCTGATCGGCGTCATCCCAGTAATAGGTTTTATATCGGCCATTATCCCAGCGGCGACGTTCCTGAACCGACTCCTGGAAATCGTAATAACCGGACGAGGAGTAACGATAGCCCGCCACCTGAAAATCGGTGCGGGAATCGAGAAAGGATTTCGCGTACAGGAAGCGAGCGCTCCCCCCTTGCTCATCGTCGCCCCGCGCCAGCCGCGTGTCGGATAACGCCAGATCGACGGACACCGCGCCAAAATGCCCCATGTTTTTGCCCACGCCCATCGCCGCGCTGCGGTAGTGTTCCGCCGAAAGCAGGCCGCCCGACAGGGTCACCGTATCGCTCATCCCTCTGGCGAGCTGGCTTTCAACAAACGCAGGGGCATAGCCGTCGGCACCGTCATGATATTTTGCGGCCGTGATTTCATAGTTCCACTGCCCCTTGCGAACCAGTCCCGGGAGCACGGTATAGGGGATCACCAGATTGGTTTTCCGTCCGTCGGTTTCAATGATGGTGACAAACAGATCCCCGCTCTGACTGACCGGTACAATGTCATCAAACGCGAACGGTCCCGGCGGCACGTTGGTAGAGTAGATCAGATACTTATTCTGTCGAACCTCCACGCGGGCATTGCTTTCCGCCACGCCTCTGACGACAGGGGCATAGCGCGACTGGCTGTCTGCACGCATCATGGGCTCCGAGGCCAGCTGCACCCCGCGAAACGGAATACTGTCGTAGAGGGTTGTTCCGGTACTCCCTTGTCCCAGCAGCAGACGACTCCTGATTGACGGAAGCGCCCTTTCAGCCCACGACGAGACATTTTTCCAGTGGCCCGTTTCCCCATCCCGCTTTGTCAGGTTCGCCATCTGGCGCAAGCGCCACGCCCCTATATTGATGCCGTTATTCAGGTAAAGGTAGGCGTACTGGCTGTTTTGCCCGTAGCTTCTGATGGTGTTCGCCGCCAGGTTGTAGTTCACAAAAGCGGCATTGATGCCCTCGTCGTAACGCGTGGCGGGTACCGTTCCGCGCGGTTGCGTCAGCATATTGAGCTGGGGAACCTGAATATCCAGCCGGTGCTCGGTCATCGTAACGCTCATGGACGCACCCGCAATCCGGCGCTCGAGGGGATAGCACGACTCGTTATCGTCAGCGGGAAGAGCGACGGACCACGCGCGCAGCCGATCGGCGCTAATGCACGGGTGCAGCGCGCTGTCGGGCTTATCGCGGACGATCTCAACGTCACGCTGTTCAACGAGCTTTCGGTTTATGTAAACATCGAGGGAATAGGTTCCGGGAATAATGCCGGAATCAGGGTCGATCAAATTAATGAACGATTGCTCGCCCGCTCCATGAAAAAATGCGGTGTTATATTCACTTTGCGCCAGACATTCGCTGCCGGAAACCAGTAAAGAGGTGAGCGCGCACAGGGGGATCCATGTTCGTTGCATAATGATTCATCCATGACATTATTTAATAATCTGCAACGGTGGGCTTAGTGCATTTTCACGTCGGCAACGCCGCCGTAATCGTTAATGTACGTTAAGCCAACCACCCGCGAGCCTTTGGGAAAAGGAATCGTTTCGCTGCCAAAGGGAGCGATCATCGGGGCCGTTATTTTTTGTTCTTTTCCCTGCGGGGTTTTAATAATTAACTGGCTCAGGCTAATATGCAGAGGCCCGGGATTGCTGACGACCAATGCCTCACTGCTTTTCGTCAGCGTTAACTGACCTATCTGCTCGTCCAGTTTTGCCTTCATCCCAACCGGGCGATAAAAAAGCTTAAGGCGCGTTCGAATCGCCAGCTGCATCACATTAGGCTCGCTGGCCCGGGGTGGTATTTCCTGAACGTTAATCCAGTAAACGCTTTCTCTGTTGGTCGGTAATCCTTTACCGGAATAGATAAAACGTAACACGGCGGATTGATCGGGTTTCACCTTCATAATTGGCGGCGTCACCACCATCTCTTTTCCGGGCTTGTCTGAATCTTCGTCCAGCCAGGTCTGGATAATATAATTTTTTTGTGACGCGTTATGCAGCGTCAACGAGGCCGATTTATTCTCACCGGAATAAATCACCCGTGAACTTTCAATCTGAATAGCTGAAATAGCCGATGCGGAGTACAGCGCGAATAGCGCAATAATAAGTGACTTCATCATACCACCTTAAAAGCAGGCCCGAAGGCCTGCTCCTGTTATTGTTGAACAATGGTGAAGGTGGCCGTTGCGTTTGCTTCCCCGGTGGTGACCGCATCTTTGTTATAGGCGTAATAGTTCGCTTTCAGGAAGAACGTCCCGCTGCCCGAGGTGTCGCCTTCAGCAATGGTGATGCTGGCATCGGATTTATCAAGGGTTTTGGATAAGGTAATGTTCTGGTCGGAGATATCTTTAATCTGAATCCCCACCCCTTTTGCCGTGGTGCTGGCGGTCGCGTTATCCAGGTCCAGCACGTTCGGCTGACCGGACGGGCTGACGCCGTCAAGAACCAGATAATAGGTGCCCGGCTGACATCCGGTCAGGTTAATGGCAAAGCCCACCTCCGGACCGTTGGCATCTTGTTTCAAGGTTTCCATCGGAATAGTTCCCATCGGAACCGTAATTTCGGCAGTGCTTTCCCCGGAGAGCTTGCAGGATGATGAGCCAATTTGCCCTACAAATTTTAACTTACCGTCTGCCGCATGGGCAAAAGAGGTAAAAAGCCCCAGGGCAACCATCGCCGCGCAAAGAGATTTCAATTTCATATACAGCTCCTTCTGTTTATACAACATATTATGAATAACAGTGCATCGTTTCTGCCTGAATACTACACCCGCATAAAACGCTTCATTTCCCGGCGAACGTTATGTAACCTTTATATCCGTTGTCAGGTAATGATAAAGCCCGGTAAGACTCTCAACCTGGAGTTTGGAATAAATGTTACGCCGGTGAATACTGACCATTTTCTCACTAATATCGACCTGCCGGGAGATCTCTTTATTACCTTTCCCTGTAATAAAAAATGGCATCAGGTCTAATTCCCGATGGGTGAGATTTGAATTTTTCTTAATCATCGCCCAGGTTTTATTGGTCACGGATTTTGAAATAATCTGGCCAGCCTTATCTTTGACCATAAAAGTGCTGAGTTTATCAAATGATTCGCTGTTATCAATTAAGATATCCGCAACCGAGTCCAGCAAAATATTTTCAGTCACTTCCACAATTCGCGCATTAGTCGTAATAATAAGTATATTGTCAAAAACATTCTGGCGCTTCATCTTTAACAGTAACAACAGTAAACTGTGGTCAGCAATATAATAGTCAATGATTATCGTGACCGGTGATCTCATTACCATCGTGCTCAGCGTTACGCTGGCTTTTTCAAATGCTAAAAACTTCAGTTCCTGCTTATCTCTCTGGCAATTTTGTATGATTTCACTCAATCCAATTCTGAACCAGACATTATCAGACACACAAATAATCATCATCCGTAACCTTATACTGATCCATGTATAACATTCCGGGAATAGAGCTTGTGAAGTGATTTAACCCTGAGCGAACGCTAAAAAATCATCCAACGACTGCGCTTATTCCATGAGACATTATTCAGATCAAAATGAATGAGATGCAAATAAGAATATGGGCAACAAGTGTAAGAGCAATCCGAAAAAGGATAATACAAAAAATGCTTTTCTTAGAAAAAAAGTATTAATAATTAATTAGTTAGATAATGTTAATTTTGGTATTACTTTTCGAATACAATCCAAAAACATGGCCCGGGTATGATCCTGCGCAAGTTAACGTGAAGTTCCTGATCTGCATTTTCAGCTTCACCGCTTAAATAACGTCCAGAATCATACCCCGCCATTCTGTTATAAAGAGGCTTTCAGGCGTCGAACGGCCTCTTTCAGCTCTTCATCCGTTGGCGTGACAAACGACATGCGCAGCGTCGCTGGGTCCGGCTCATTGCAGTAGAAAAATTCGCCCGGCACAAATACCACGCCGTTACTTAACGTTTTTTCCAGCCAGCGGGTGGTGTTCATGCCGTTGTTCATTTTCGCCCACAGGAACATGCCGCCCTTCGGCTTGTGGAACGACATCACGTCGCCCAGCTCGGCTTCCAGTTCCGTGGCGAACGTCTGGTATTTCTGACGATAGGCTTCGCGGATCGTTTTAATCTGATCGGCCAGACGGCCGGTCTTCAGGTACTCATGCGTCATCAGCTGCGACAGCGTGCTGGTGTGCAGATCGGTGGTTTGCTTCAGGTTCACCACCGCGCGCTTCAACCATTCCGGCACCACCACCCAGCCTACGCGCGTGCCCGGCGCGAGAATTTTAGAGAAGGTGGAGGTATACACCACGTTCTCTTCATTGCCGATATCTTTGGCATGGGCAATTAACGGGCGGAAGACTTCATCGGTATAGTTAATTTCGCTGTACGGATCGTCTTCGATGATTACGAAGTCATAGCGCTTCGAGAGCTCCACCAGCTGTTTACGACGCGCCTCAGAAAGCGTCACGCCGCCAGGGTTACCAAAGGTTGGAACGATATACACCGCTTTAATGGCTTTTTTGGCCACCAGCGCTTCTAGCTCATCCACCTTCATGCCGTCGCCGTCGGTGCCAACGGATTCAAAATTCGCCTGCGCCAGGCCGAATACCTGCAGGGCGGCGAGATAGGTTGGACGCTCGACGACAACAATATCGCCCGGGTTAATTAACGCGCGCGCCAGCACGTCGAGGGACTGCTGTGAACCGGAGGTCACGACCACGTCATCGGCCTTACAGCGAATGCCACGCCCCTCGCAAATGCGCTGAATCTCTTCCCGCAGTCCCGGTACGCCTTCGGTCAGGCCATACTGAAACGCCTCGCCAAAATGCTGAGATAATACGGCATCAGCGGCAATTTTCAGCCCTTCGCGATCGAACAGGTCAGGGTTTGGAATACCGCCCCCCAGCGAGATCACGCCCGCCATTTTGCTGTGTTTTAATAATTCACGGATGGCAGATGATTGCAGGCCCTGCGCGCTGCTGGCGAGTTTACTCACGGACATTCTTTGCTTACCTTCTGTTTTTATAGTGTGCTCAATCTTAGCAGAATATGGGCGATAAATTCCGTCAGCTTAGGCAGCGGCCGCAAATCCTGACGCCACAATAAATGCACCGGCCTCGGCGCGGGCGTGAACGGCTCCAGCACCCGCACCAGCCTGCCGCTTGCCAGCTCTTCCGCCACCAGCACTTCCGGTTGCAGCAATAGCCCCGCCCCGGCTCGCGCCGCCATGCGTAAGCCGTAGCCGTCGTTACACCGTAATACGGCATCCCGTTTCCAGCGCACCTCCCCTTCCACGCCCGGCAGCCGCCACTCGTTGCGTGCCGTCCACACCGTGTGCGAAAGACAGAGATGATCCACCAGATCGTCTGGCGTTTGCGGCGTGCCGTGTCGCGCTAAATAGTCCGGCGCGGCGCAGATCACCATGTTGTAGGGGCACAGGTATTTCGCCACCAGATCGTCGTTGCGAACGTCACCAATGCGAATGGCCAGATCGACGCCCTCCTCCACCAGATCGACCATTCGGTTGGTGAGATCCAACTCGATGCGTACCTCCGGATAGCGCTGTAAAAAGGTTGCCGTCAGCGGGGCTATCACGCAGCCGCCAAACGACGTGGGCGCCGTGACGCGCAGGGTGCCAGACGGCGCGGCGCGCAGCCGTTCAACCGCGCTTTCGGCAATCACGACCTGCTCCAGCACCCGCTTCGCCTCGTCGAAGTAGACGCGTCCGGCATCCGTCAGGCTCTGGCGGCGCGTGTTACGCTCCAGCAGGCGGGTGCCAAGCTGGGATTCCAGCAGCGCAACGTACTTCCCCACCATTACCGCCGACATCTCCAGCCGCGCCGCCGCACCGGTGAAGCTGCCGCTTTCCACCACGGCAATAAACGTCTCCATGCTGCGGAGCTTATCCATATTCCAAACCTCTGGTTAGCAATCTTCTAACTTTAGCCCAGTTTATCCGCATTTTAATTTATTAAAGAATGAAGGCTCACAACAGAAGGAGTCAGCTATGAAAATCGTCATTATTAGTGCCAGCGGTACGGTCGGTCGTGCGGTAACGGAAGAGCTGAGTCGTCGCCACGAGGTCATCCGCGTCGGTCGCACGCAGGGCGACGAGCAGGTGGATATCACCTCGCAGTCAAGCGTTCAGGCGCTGTTCGAGAAAATCGGCCAGGTGGATGCGATTGTGTCCGCCAGCGGTGGCCTCTATTTCGGCCCGCTCGCGACCATGAAAGACAGCGACTTTAACCAGGGACTGCAGGATAAGCTGCTGGGGCAGGTGCGCCTGGCGCTGACCGGCCAGCACTACCTGAATGAAGGCGGCTCGATTACGTTGATAAGCGGGATCGTGGCACACGAGCCGATTGCGCAGGGCGTAAACGCCACCACGGTGAATGCCGCGCTGGAAGGGTTTGTTCGCGCGGCAGCCTGCGAACTACCGCGCGGGATCCGCATCAACCTGATCAGCCCGACGGTGCTCACCGAATCGGTCGACACGTACGATGGCTTCTTCCCGGGCTTCGAAAGCGTGCCTGCCGCCACAGTGGCGCAAGCCTATCGTCGCAGCGTGGAAGGCGTGCAGACCGGGCGCGTATACAAGGTCGGCTACTGATCCTTGCGGGCGGCGATCAGCACCAGCATCGGGCGCTCCGCCTCCTCGGCCAGCGCGGGCCAGGCGTCAATCTGCGCCTGCGTTGGTCCCCACTCGTTGACGTTGCTTATCGTTAATCCGGCCTTGATCAGCGCGTTAAGCGTGGTGCCCAGCGTGCGGTGGTATTTGATCACCCCGTCTGCCAGCCAGTTGCTGACACGCTGGCCTTCGTCCTGATAATGATTCACGCCCCAGAACCGCTCGCCGTTATCGTCGGTCAGCCAGCCCTGACGCGAGGCGCAGGTGTAAATCGGGTGTTCCATCGAAAAGACCAGGCAGCCGCCGGGTTTGAGCGCGCGCTGAACCTTCGCAAACAGGGTATCCAGCTCCGGCAGGTAGTGCAGCGCCAGCGAGCTGTAGACCAGATCGACGCTGGTTTCGTCGAGGCTGAGAGAGTCCAGATCGCTACGCTGATAGTGAATCAGTGGGTCCGCGGTAAGCTCCGCTGCGCGGGCGAGCATCTTTTCTGAGATATCGATCCCCGTGACGTGAGCAGCACCCAGCTCGCGCGCGGCGCGGCAGAACCAGCCGTAGCCGCAGCCGAGATCGACAACCGATTTGCCGGTTAAATCGGGCAGCAGGCTTTTCAGCGCGGGCCACTCCGGCGCGCCGTCCAGCCCCTGCACCGAGCGCGGAAGCTGGGCGTAGCCTTCAAAAAACGCCGGGTTGTCGTAGATGTTTTGTGCCATGGCAGATCCCTCTTTAAGAATGTGCACAGCAGTATACTGCATTGTCGGGTGGCGGCTTCGCCTTACCCGACCTACAAAATCTCCGAACCGTAGGCCGGGTAAGCGCAGCGCCACCCGGCTCGCTTTTAGCCCACCGTACCCCAGACCAGATTTCCTTTATGGAACGTTGCGGTACGCGGGGAAATGCGCGCCACGGCTTCGGCGGAACAGGAGGCGTCCACCAGCACAAAGCTGGCGTCATCCTGCGCTTTCGGCCACACGCGCTCCCCTTTGTCGTTCAGCGGCAGCACGTCGCCGGTCGCAATCCCCAGCGCGCGGGAGAGCGTCTGCTCGTTCGGGCGGATGTAGAGCTGGGCGTAAAGATTGGCTTTCTCCAGCATGTCCCCCAGACCGTACGGCGACCAGTGGTCGATCACGCTGTCGGTGCCGGTCATCACAAACACGCCCTTGTCCCGCAGCTGCTTCAGCGGCATATGCAGGGTGCCAATCGGCACGGTCGAAGCGATGGTCACCTGCTGCGCCGCCATGCGGGTGGCGATCTCATCCACCTGCTGTTCGTTGAGCGTCGCCAGCGCGAAGGCGTGGCTGATGGTGAGTTTCCCCTTCAGCGCCGGCGTTTTCTCCACGGTTTCGACCATGTAGTTCACCGCCGCCACGCCCGCAGGGCTGGTTTCGTGCAGGTGAATGTCCACCCCTTTGTCGTAGTCCAGCGCAATCTGGAACATCAGATCGAGAGATTTCTCCATCGCGCCGTCAACGTTGGTTGGATCCAGCCCGCCCACGTAGTGCGCCCCGGCCTGCATCGCCTCGCGCATCAGCTTTTCAGAATTCGACAGCAGCAGCCCGTGCTGCGGGAAGGCGACGATTTCGCAGTCAAAACCAGGTTTGCGGCGCGCCAGGACCGCCTGCAAATTTTCCAGGTTTTTCAGACCGGAAACCGGCTCAATGTTGCAGTGGCTGCGGGCGATGGTGGAGCCTTTCGACTGGATCAGGTCGATCAGCTTTTCCGCACGCTCCTGGGTGTAGGGCTGCAGCTCAGGCAACAGCTTCTGTTCCAGGCGGATCATATCCTGAATCGTGGTGCCCGCCGGGCGGTTGAGCGATCGCCACGGGCCGCCGTAGAAGGTTTTATCCAGGTGGATGTGCATGTCGCGCATTGCCGGGAGCATCAGCTTGTTGCCCGCATCGTAGTGCGGCAGCGTGGCGTCGGCGTGGCGCTTGTTGTCGTGCAGGGCGACGATCTTCCCGTCCTTGATCTCCAGCGTTTTCAGCTCGGTACGGGTGCTCGTCGCCACGCCGCCGTGGAAGTTAAACCCGGCTTCGAGCAGCACGTTGTCCAGATAGTAATGTTTCGCGGTGATATTCATAGATTTACCGGTCTCGCAGAGTGGCTTTGCGGAGTCAGCAGCATACGCGACGGATCCGGTCGCACCAAACAGCGCGCAGGCGGTCACCATTTTGCCGCTCTGGCTGATAAACTCGCGGCGGCTTTTGTTTTCACTCATCTTATCTTCCTTCATTCACAATATGGGTACCGGTTTCCCCGCGCAGCGCGGCGGGCAGGCAGTCTGGCGAGGTGATGATCACCCGCTTGCCACCGTGGTGTAAAAATTCCAGCGAGGCGACGATTTTGGGCAGCATGCTGCCCGCCGGGAAATGACCTTCTTCCCTGTAGCGCGTCATCTCCGCTACGTTGACGGTGTCCAGCGCCTGCTGGTTTGGCTTGCCGAAGTTGACGCACACCTTCTCCACGCCGGTAGTAATCACCAGCACGTCGGCGTGGATCTCGCGTGCCAGCAGCGCGGTGGAGAGATCTTTATCAATCACCGCGTCGACGCTCTGGTAATCGCCCTGCGCCGAGCGCACCACGGGAATACCGCCGCCGCCCGCGCCGATCACCACAAACCCTTTTTGCGTCAGGGTCTTGATCGCATCGGCCTCGACAATGCGCAGCGGCTGCGGAGAGGCCACCACGCGACGATATCCCCGGCCCGAATCCTCAACAAAGTGCCAGTCCGGGTGCGCGCGCTGCAGTTCGTCGCGCTGCGCCTCGCTGAAGAACGCGCCGATCGGTTTCGTCGGGTGCGTAAAACCGGGATCGTTTTTATCCACTTCCACCTGCGTGACGACCGTAACTGCTTTTTGCTCCCCGCGCGCGGCCAGGCGGTTGTTCAGCGCCTGCTGGATCAGGTAGCCGATGCCGCCCTGGGTGTCCGCCACGCAGTTTGCCAGCGGCGTCAGGGGAAGCCCCTCCCGCTCGTGGGCAATTTCAGCTCGGCGCAGATCCAGCCCCACCTGAGGGCCGTTGCCGTGGGTAAGCACGATGTCATAGTCGGAGGCCAGCATTTCGAGCACGGACTCTGCCACCGCTTTAACCGCCTGCGCCTGATGTTCAACCGACTGGCTGGCGTTGTCTTTGATAATGCTGTTGCCGCCAATGGCGACGACCATAAGCTCTTTCATACGTGCTCCTTCGCAACAGTACCCGGCTCAGCGCTCGCCGCTTCACGGCTATCCAGCACATGCTTCACCACAAACATGCCGCCCATCATCAGATACGCAGTGACGAACATCAGCGAACGGCCTTCGGCAAAGCCCACGACCGGAGCGTGGATCACCCCGAACAGCGCCAGCAGCGCCCCGCCCGCCGCAGCCACAGCACCGCGCAGCGGTTTGTTGATGATGGCGAAAATGGCGATACAGCCCCACAGCATGCTGGCGAGCGGTGCCCCGTTCCCCAGATGGACTAATCCTTCGTAGTAGATCCCTTTGCTGTGCAGCACGTCGGTACCGATGTTGGCGGCATTGGTGCCCGCCGCGCCCATCACGCTGTTCATCATGGTCAGCGCCCAGTTGGCGATCCACGGGAACAGACAGATGAAGATCACGGGCACTTCCACCTTCGGCGTTTCCCTCACCACCTGGTTGGCGGTGACCACGCCGATAAACACCAGAATCGGCACGATGGCAGTCATCGGAATGATGGCGAGCATAAACGCCCCCAGCCCGAACAGCGGCACGATGAACATGGTCACGCCGGAAGCCAGCGTGTAGCCGATGCTCGCGCCCATCGCTTTCCAGCCGGGATGGCCGACGTAAACCGTCACCGGGAACGGGTTCCCCATGAGGCAGCCGAGCATGGAGGCCAGACCGTTTGCCAGCATGACTTTACGCGTCGGGTATTCATCCCCCGCCGCGTGGGCGCTTTCGATGTTCTCCAGGTCAAAGATGTAGTTCGCCAGACCCAGCGGTACGGCAGAGGCGAGATACGGCAGCGCGTGCGGCAGCCCCTGCAGGAAACCTTCCACGTGCACCTGCGGCGGGTTAAAGCCGAAGGATGACATGGAAGCTTTAATCGCCTCCGGGCTCTGCAGGCCGGAGATCCACGCCAGGGCCGTGCCGGCAATCAGCAGCAGCAATCCGGTTGGGATGCGGGCAAAGATCGGCTTTTTACCGAACCAGTTGATGAAAATCAGCAGCAGCACGATAAACGACACGGTCGGCGCCTCGAACGCCTGCAGCATCGGGTTCATCGCCAGCAGCAGCAGACCCAAACCGGACAGGCACGACAGCAGCACGGTACGCGGGATCATCTTGCGGATGGTTTCCCCTAAAAACGAGCCGCCCGCCAGGATCATCGCCTCCACGAAGCACCACACGAGGCCAATCTGGATGGCGAACTCCGCATCACCGGTCTGCTGATAGACCGGCATCAGCACCAGGAAGGTCACGGTAAAAATAGACGGCGCGCTGGGGCCGGACGGCAGCGCGGTGACGTCCGTGCGCCCGGTCTGGCGCGCCATCTGCATGCCAAACCAGGCGTAGCAAATACTCGCGGTCAGCACCGCCAGCCCGAAGGCTGGCGCAATGCGTCCATAAACAATCTCCTTCGGGATGCCGACGACAAAAATGAGCAACCCCATCATGGTCAGCAAATTGGTCAGGTTGTTGGTCATCAACCCGAAATACGCCGCCCAGTCACCTCTTTTCCACTCCAGTTTCATGTTTTTCATGGATGCATGCCTTATAAAAAGTAGCGATCGCGGAAGGTCAACAGCGCCTTTTCAAAACAGCTAAACGGCGGGTGAACGATGCCCGCCCCAATCATGCCGATGCCCGCGTCTTTGTGCGCAATAGCGGTGTTAATCACCGGCAGAATGCCGCTGCCAGCGACTCTGGTGATGTCGATGGCGGTCGGGATCCCCATAAACGAGAGCAGCGGAATGGTGACGTTCGGGTTTTCGCCGAGGGTGATTTCGCGCATCTGGCGGGAGAAGTCGATAGCTTCCTCCACCGTGCCGCCCACCAGCGCAACGATTGCCGGGGCCGTCGCCATCGCAAAGCCGCCGATGCCGTAGGTTTCGGTGATGGCGCTGTCGCCGATATCCAGCCCGGAGTCTTCCGGCTTATAGCCCGCGAACATCGGGCCGATCACCTGCTGCGCCGGGCCGGTGAACCACTGCCCCGGCAGGCCGGAAATGCGCAGGCCAAACTCGTAGCCGTTGCGCGCCATGGTGGTAACCACGGTGCTGTACTCAATCCCGTGAGCGGCGTCCAGCGCGGCTTTACACATCGCCATCCACGTCGGGCCGGAGAAGTAGTCGCTGCTGGCGACAAACTCGAACACCTCGCGCTGCTGCTCAACCGGATAGCCCGCCTGGATCAGCCCCGGGGTCAGCGCCTGGATCAGCAGCGTGGTGCCCGCATTGTTGCGGTTGTGGCACTCATCGCCCATGTGCAGCGCCTGGGCCAGCATCAGGCGCAGGTCGATTTCGCCGATAATCTTCATCGCGTCGCGCAGCATCGGGCCGAGCACATCGCGCATCCAGTTCAGGCGGTCGATGACGCTCTGGTCGTTGGCGCCCATGCGCAGGATCTTCGCCATCTGCTCGCTGAGGTTGGTGAAGGCGCGGTTGCCGTAGGTTTTGTTCTCAACAATGTGCATAAACATCGACGCGGAGGTGACGCCCGCCATGGAGCCCACGCAGTCATGCTCGTGGCACGGCGAGAAGGTGATCACGCCGGAGGCGGCAAGCCGTGCCGCGTCGTCCAGATCTTTCGCCAGCCCTTCAAACACCAGCGCACCGGTGACCGCGCCTTTCATCGCGCCGCACATGTTTTCCCAGGAGACAGGGGGACCAGCGTGCAGAATGGTGGTGCAGGTCATCCCCGGCACAACGTTAATCGCCTGGTCATAGCCCACCAGCACCGGATGGGACTGGATAATGCGCTCAAGCGCGATTTGGTTGGCGGCGGCGATCTTCTCCGCCAGCAATTTTTCCGCCAGCTGATCCAGCGCTTCAACGACCTGCATATTGCCCTGCCCCGGCGGCGTCCAGTCGAGCTGGGTCACGGGAACGTGCTGCTTTTTAAGATCGTCGCTGAACATCGCGATACCCACGTTAATGACGTTCAGCGGCTGGTTAAATAAGGTGGTCATTATGCGTTCTCTCCTTTGCAGACAAATTCGCGTGCCAGTAATCCGGTATTGGTGCTGCTGCTGGCCCAGATGACGCCTGCGTCGGTCAGCATCTGGCACTGCTGTGCCAGCGACTGCGGATCCTGATCGGTGCCGAGCACGTATCCGAGGATCTCAAGCGGACGGTTATCGGCCTTCGCGATGGCCTGCGCCTCTTTGATCGCCTCGATCATCACCCCTACCGGATCCTCGTGCGCACCAAAGCCCAGCACAAAATCCATCACGATGACGCCCACTTCCGGATCGCGCGCCTCCTGAAGCAGTCGGCTGATGCGGTTGGTCGGGTCGATCATCGGATGCGGCTTGCCGTTGGTGAAATCGTCGTCGCCAAAGTCGAGGAAGGTGTGAGCTTTACTGACGCTGACGTCCGGCAGGCGTTTAGCGGGATCCGGCTGGATATTGCTGTACACGTCGTCGAACTTCTCCAGCGCGGCAAACATCGCTTCGTCGCACAGAGTGCCGCCGCAGAACAGGCCGCGAATGTACTTCTGCTGCGGGGTCAGGCGGGCGCGCACCTCTTCAATCAATGGCCAGTTGAGCGGGTGCAGATCAAGGGACTCTTTTTTGATGCCGGTGAGCAGAACGGCCTTCAGCGCCGCCTCTTTGGTGCCGCGCGCAAACTGCAGTCCGTCCTCATCGGCGGGCGGTTCATTGCGCCCGAGGAAGCAAACAACCACCGGCTTGCGGCAGGCTCTGGCGCGGGCCAGCACCTTTTCTGCCACGGCAGGAGCCGCTGGTTTGGAGATCAGCGCGATAACCTGGGTGCCCTCGTCGACTTCCAGCATGTCGATGGCGTCCAGCATCATCAGGCCGCCAATTTTCTCGCTGAGATCGCGCCCGCCGGTGCCAATCAACTGCGACACGCCGCCGCCGAATTCGTGGATGCGCACGCTCAGCTCCTGGCTGCCGGTGCCGGATGCGCCGACGATGCCAATCGGTCCGCGACGCACCGCGTTGGCGAAGCACAGTCCCGCGCCGTTGATGATGGCGGTGCCGCAGTCCGGCCCCATCATCAGCAGTCCTTTCTGGTGCGCCAGTTGCTTCAGCGCCAGCTCGTCGTCGAGCGAGACGTTATCGGAGAAGAGCATCACGTTGAGATCGTTTTCCAGCGCCTGACGCGCCTCGCGGGCGGCAAAGGTGCCGTTGACGGAAATCACCGCGAGGTTGCTCTCCGGGCGATGGGTTTTGGCGCTGGCAATCGTCGCGTAGCGCGCTTCATGGGAGCCCGTGCTCTCTTTACGCGTGAACAGCGCTTCAATAGCGGCCAGCGTTTCATCATTCGCCGCGTCACCTTTAATGACGATCATCAGGTCGCCGTTTTTCGCCTCATTTAATTCCGGCGTTAACAGCCCGAGGTTTTTTAATACGCCCTTATTCATTTCCGTTGCCATGGCGACAAAGGCCTGTTCAACGCCCGGCAATTTATTGGCTTTAGTGGAAACGGACATTAATGACACGGAGTCAAAATAGGTGTTCTTTTTTATGACAATTTTCGTTGGCATTATTTTCTCCTGAAAGCGGATAAAAGGGGGCCGCCGTCGTGCACAATGCACGTCGGTAAAAAATGCTTTATTTAATTAGCGGCCAGCCGGGACGGGCTGACCGATTGTTTTACGCGCCCGCCGCCAGCAGCAGGTCGGCAATCTCAGTGAAGCCTTTCTCCCGCGCCAGTTCGAGCGGGGTTTTGCCGTATTTGTCGGTCATATGCGGGTTCGCGCCGTGATCCAGTAACAGCTTCACAATCTCTTGCTGTTTCGCACCGCCGTCGTTTAACACAATGGCTTCCAGCAGCGGCGTCCAGCCGACAAAGTTGGTGTGGTTAACGTTGATATCGGTTTTTTCCAGCAGCTCGCGCACGATCTCCACGTGCCCTTTTTCACTGGCAGGCGTAATGCCCACGCCGCCAAAACGCGTCAGGCGGTCGAGATCCGGATTCGCGGGTAATACCAGCCGCAGGAGGGTTAAATCATTGGTCAGGCAGCTAATGAGGAAAGGGTTAAAGCAGGTCTGATCCTGTTTATCAATATCTGCCCCGGCGGCAATTAAAAATTCTACGCAGGAATAGTGTTTTTTCAGGCTGGCAATCGTAACGGCGGTTCTTTTCTGGCGGTTAGTGGCGTTAATATCCACGCCTTTCTCCAGACAGGCTTTTAGCTCATCGCTATTGCCCTCTTCTGCCGCCAGCAGAAATTCCGTAACCAGTTCAGTTGCAGACATATTCAGACTCCCGATGTTTTTCTTTCTGTTGACCTGAGAATAGCAACAGCCTGGTCATAAAAGAATCCGCTTAAAAATGATTCATCGACAGTCAATTCATTGTTGAGTTAAATTCAACAGTTCGGTCAAAACGTGCGTCTGTGCAACCTTTTTCTTATGTTTAACCGCTTTTTAGCGCGTCAAAACGCATTATGCTTATGTCTGATAAAGCCTTATTCACCAGGGCTTTCGGCAAAGCGTCAGAACTGTGATCGGCTTCAAATGCGTTGTAACAGCGTTGTTAAAATATGTTCAAAACTGATGTCTGACGGAGCCGTGATATGAATTCCATCTTTACCGAAGAGAACCTGCTGGCCTTCACCACCGCCGCCCGCTTTGGCAGCTTCAGCAAAGCCGCCGCCGAACTGGGCGTCACCACCTCCGCCATCAGCTACACCATTAAGCGCATGGAGACCGGGCTGGACGTGGTGCTGTTCGTGCGTAACACGCGCAGCATTGAGCTGACCGAGTCCGGCTTTTACTTTTACCGCAAAGCCACCGACCTGCTTAACGACTTTCACGCCATCAAGCGCGGGATTGATACCATCTCACAGGGCATCGAGGCGCGGGTACGCATCTGTATCAACCAGCTGTTGTATACGCCGCGCCATACCGCGCGGCTGCTGCAGGTGCTGAAAAAGCAGTTTCCCACCTGCCAGATCACCGTCACCACCGAAGTCTATAACGGCGTATGGGACTCCATCATCAACAACCAGGCCAATATCGCCATTGGCGCACCGGACACGCTGCTCGACGGCGGCGGAATTGACTACACCGAGATCGGCGCCATTCGCTGGGTGTTCGCCATCGCGCCGGCGCACCCGCTGGCGTTCGTTCCGGAACCGATAGCGGAAAGCCAGCTGCGCCTGTACCCCAACATCATGGTGGAAGATACCGCGCACACCATTAACAAGAAGGTGGGCTGGCTGCTACACGGACAGGAGGCGATTCTGGTGCCGGACTTTAATACCAAATGCCAGTGTCAGATTCTGGGCGAAGGGATAGGTTTTTTACCGGAGTATATGGCGCGGGAAGCGGTGGAAGACGGGCTGCTGGTGACGCGGCGTATCAATAACCCGCGTCAGGATTCTCGCATGCTGCTCGCCACGCAGCATGCCGCGACCGGCCAGGTCACGCGCTGGATCAAACAGCAGTTTGGCCCCCAGGGCGTACTGACCGGGATCTACAGCGACTTACTCTGGCGTGCTTAGCTCTTACTCTGAACCCAGAAAGCGTGGATAAGACCCGGGATGTAGCCCAGCAGCGTCAGAATAATGTTGATAATAAACGCCCAGCCGAAACCTTTGCCCAACAGCACGCCCAGCGGCGGCAACAGGATGGTAAAAACAATACGCCAAAAACCCATATCAAAACTCCGTGCAAGCTAATCCATTGAAAATAATAAAGAGAACTATCTCTAAGCATAGCCAGTTTACCTGTCTGCGCCAGTTCTCTCCCCCGCGTTTACCCTCTTTTACGCTTTTGACGCTGGCGTAATGCGCACAATTACTTTAGCATTAACTTAATTAAGCAAGTACTAAACTATCATGACCGAACTCGAACAGCTTCAGGCCAGCGCAGAGCAGGCCGCAAACCTTTTAAAAGCGATGAGCAATCCGCGTCGCCTGCTGATCCTCTGCACGCTGTGCGGCGCCCCCGGCACCAGCGCGGGGGAACTGGCCCGCGCGACGGGGCTGAGCCCTTCCGCCACGTCGCAGCATCTGGCGCGCATGCGTGAGGAAGGTCTGATTGACAGTACCCGCGAGGCGCAGCGCATTCGCTATTTCATTAAAAACGATGCGGTGCATCAGCTCATCAGCACCCTGAAAACCCTTTATTGCCCGTAAGGAGCCGCCATGTCACTTCCCCTTATTTCGCCGCGCGAGGCCAGCGCCCGCATCACTGAAGGTGCAAAGCTGGTTGATATTCGTGATGCCGACGAGTACGCCCGCGAGCATATTCCCGCCGCGCAGTCCATGCCGCTGGATACCTTACCCGGTGGACTTAAAACGCACGCGGGCGAAACGGTGATTTTTCACTGCCAGTCTGGCGCCCGCACCTCAGGCAATGCCGATCGCCTTGCGCAGGCCGCCGCCCCCGCTCAGGCACTGGTGGTCGAAGGGGGCATTCAGGGCTGGAAGCAGGCGGGTCTGCAGACTGTCGAAGACAAAACCCAGCCGCTGCCGCTGATGCGTCAGGTGCAAATTGCCGCCGGGCTGCTCATTCTCTGCGGCGTGGTGCTGGGCTATAGCGTCTCCGACGGCTTTTTCCTGCTCAGCGGCTTCGTAGGAGCCGGGCTGCTGTTCGCCGGTGTGACCGGTTTTTGCGGCATGGCGAGGCTGCTCAAGGTGATGCCCTGGAACCGTCGTACCTCATAAGCAGTAATCGCTGAAATACGCTGTACCCGCCGTCATACGTGGGCTAAGGTGAAGATCGCTAAAACGATGAGGAGGTAATATGTTTTCTGTCGGTGATTATGTACAACCGCGTAAAGGCGGCCCGAAGCTGAAAGTGCTTGAAGTGAACGGTGAAAGCGTTGTGGCGGTACAGGCCAGCAATGAGCAAGGCGAGAAATATACCCTGAAAGCGGCCGATCTGGCGCCGTATACTGAAGACGGTGATTTCGGCGTCTGCTGAAAAAATGCCGGGCGGCGTGTTCCGCCCGGTTTACCTGTTTAGATTAGAAAATCTTCCAGTGATTTGCCGTTTGCCAGCGCGCTGGCAATAGGCTTCGGCGTGCGGCCCTGGCCGGTCCACGTTTTCTCTTCACCGTTCTGGTCAATAAAGCGATATTTGGCATCACGCGGCTTGCGCTTTTTCACTGGCTTACCCGCCTGCCCCAGTTCAGAGCCCAGCAGATCGGTCGGTGAAATACCATCGGCTTTCATTCGTTCCAGCAGGGCATTAATTTTCTCCTGCTGTTCAGCCCGCTGCTGCTCTAATTCCGCCAGCTCACTACGTTTCTCTTCAGTAACGACCCTGACCTTTTCCAGCATTTCCTCAAGAACGTCCAGGGATAATTCGCGTGCCATGGCGCGCAGAGTTCGGATATTATTAAGATTCTGTAACGTCAAAGACATATTATTTGAAAACCTTCTCTTTAGGGTAAATAGATAAATCACCGACAGAATAATTCATTTCCGCTGAAATATCTACCCGCGGGCGTCCCGGCCAATGGCGTAAATATGTTTTACTGCCACCCTTAATATTATCTTATAACGCCAGTGGGATACGCATGGATTCAATCACCCCATCAATATAAATGGTCATCCTTAATCAAAATTTCAGCATCCTGCGCTGTCCAAAAGCGGGTTGACGCCCTCGTCAGTGCGAAGAGATACAACTCACTGATTTACATTAACAAATCATCACACGAGACACATTATAACGAAGCGAACAAAAAACCATCAATTTTAGAGAATTTTGTGGACAAAACGCGTTTAAATAAAAATTAATCACTAGTTGTTAGTTCAAACATAGAGATATACGCTATACACGTCAAACAAACCAACCTAAAGCACTAATCGCTTAGGGAAAATCGTTTCTTTTGTGTTCTTCTCAAGGAGTTCAGACATGTTCTCACCGCAATCACGCCTTCGCCATGCAGTGGCGGATACTTTCGCGATGGTTGTCTACTGTTCCGTTGTGAACATGCTGATCGAAATATTCCTCTCCGGAATGACCTTCGAGCAGTCACTTTCTTCTCGTCTGGTGGCGATCCCGGTCAATATTATTATTGCATGGCCTTACGGCTTATACCGCGATGCCGTCATGCGTTTCGCACGTCGTATCAGCCCCGCAGGCTGGGTGAAAAACCTGGCGGACGTTCTGGCCTATGTGACGTTCCAGTCGCCGGTTTATGTGGCTATTCTGCTGACGGTTGGCGCGGACTGGCACCAGATCGCTGCGGCGGTCAGTTCGAATATTGTAATTTCAATGCTGATGGGGGCGGTGTATGGCTATTTCCTCGACTACTGTCGCCGCCTGTTTAAGGTCAGCCAGTACAGCCAGGCAAAAGCGTGATGTGAAGCGACTGGCGCACGCCAGTCGCAAATTTACTGTACGTCGCCAAACAGTCCCTTCAAAAACCGTTCCAGCGCCATACGCGAGCTGAAACCATGCGGAATACCATAATGCTCATGCGTCTCTCCGCCTAAATAGAGCGGAAATTGCTGATAGTGATCGCAGGTTTTAATATCCGAGGCAGGCTCAGCAAATGACAGGCTTCTGTCTTTAAGCGTGGGGTGAATAATGAGAGCGGTACGTCCCATTCTTGCTTCACGATTAACGTAAACATAATTCTCGCCACGGCGATATCCATACGCTTTTGGCGTCACCTCATCCATGGTGAATCCCTCTTTTTCAAGAACGCGCGCCACCTCATCAGGTCGTAAATACATATCTTTTCCTCGTTATCTTTTCCTGCCCGGCAACCTTACAGTATTCAGCATTAGCAGGGCTTTCAGAATAGTCCATAAACTGCCGGATAACGCGTGATGCGCTTCAGATATTAAATTTCTGAACTAAACTGAACGGGAACGCAAAATTACGGAGGATCGTATGTTTAACAGACCGAACCGAAACGATATTAATGACGATGCGCAGGATATTCGTAATGATGTCAGCCAATTAGCGGACACGCTGGAAGAGGTGCTGAAATCCTGGGGAAGTGACGCGAAGGACGAAGCGGATGCCGCAAAACGTAAGGCTCAGTCTCTGCTCCGTGAAACCCGCGCGCGCTTAAACGGCCGCACGCGTACGACACAGGCTGCCTGCGATGCGGTCAGCTGCGCAACGACCTTCGTGCGCGAGAAGCCGCTCTGTACGCTCGGCACGGTAGCGGCAGTCGGTATCTTTGTGGGCGCTCTGCTTAGCCTGCGCAAATAACCCGCTCACGCACCGTTATCTGCCCCGGTGGTCAGTGGCTGCCGGGGCTTTTCTTTGCCTTCTCGGCTTTAAAACCCGTATAGCCTGCCCTGCCCCGCTGAGCTCATCATCGGGACAACATCAATCTGAATTTCCCATATCTTGTATGGTTGAAACTTAAGACAACTACATCTAGTATTCCTTTTAGCAAGACACACACAACCTGACGCGATGATTCGCGCCGTTCTCTCATTTTAAATGGAAATACGAATCATGAGCATTATTATTTACACTCGTAACGATTGTGTTCAGTGCCACGCAACTAAACGGGCGATGGAAAGCCGCGGCGTGGCGTTTGAGATGGTGAATATTGACCAGCAGCCCGAGGCCGCCGATACCCTTCGCGCGCAGGGTTTCCGTCAGCTTCCGGTGGTGGTGGCTGGGGAGACCAGCTGGTCTGGCTTCCGCCCGGACATGATCAACCGCATCGCCACTCAGGCCGCACGGGCATGAGCAGATTGGTGTTCTTCTCCAGCAGCTCGGAAAACACGCTCCGTTTTATTGAGCGCGTCGGGCTGCCTGCGGTGCGCATTCCGCTTAACGAGCGGGAGCGGATCCGGGTAGAGGAACCTTACATTCTGGTGGTGCCCAGCTATGGCGGAGGCGGCACGGCGGGCGCAGTGCCTCGCCAGGTGATCCGCTTTCTGAACGATCCTCATAACCGGGAGCTGATCCGCGGCGTCATTGCGGCGGGGAATCGCAATTTCGGCGACGCCTTTGGCCGCGCCGGAGATGTCATCTCTCAAAAATGCGGCGTGCCGTATCTCTATCGCTTTGAGCTGATGGGGACGCAGCAGGACGTCGAAAACGTGCGTAAAGGAGTGAACGAATTTTGGCAACGACAACCGCAGAACGGGTAATGCAGGCGACGCCGGATTACCACGCATTAAACGCGATGCTTAACCTCTATGACCGGGAGGGACGCATTCAGTTTGATAAAGACCGTGAGGCGGTGGACGCCTTTTTTGCCGCCCACGTGCGGCCCAACAGCGTGACCTTTACGAGCCAGGATGAACGTCTCGACCACCTGGTTAACGAGGGTTACTACGATGCGCGCGTCCTCACCCGCTACGAACGCGCCTTCATCGTGAAGCTGTTTGAACGCGCCCACGCCAGCGGCTTTCGTTTCCAGACGTTCCTTGGCGCGTGGAAGTTCTACACCAGCTACACCCTGAAAAGCTTTGACGGTAAGCGCTACTTAGAAAGCTTTGAAGATCGCGTGGTGATGGTCGCGCTGACCCTGGCGCAGGGCGATGAAGCGCTGGCGCAACAGCTCACCGACGAGATCCTCTCCGGCCGCTTCCAGCCCGCCACGCCCACCTTTCTCAACTGCGGCAAAGCCCAGCGCGGTGAGCTGGTCTCCTGCTTCCTGCTGCGTATCGAAGATAACATGGAATCGATTGGCCGCGCGGTGAACTCGGCGCTGCAGCTTTCCAAACGCGGCGGCGGGGTGGCGTTTTTGCTCTCTAACCTGCGCGAAGCGGGCGCGCCGATCAAGCGCATCGAAAACCAGTCCTCAGGCGTGATCCCGGTGATGAAGATGCTGGAGGATGCGTTCTCCTATGCTAACCAGCTTGGCGCGCGCCAGGGCGCGGGAGCGGTTTATCTGCACGCGCACCACCCCGACATTCTGCGTTTCCTCGATACCAAGCGCGAAAACGCCGACGAAAAAATCCGTATAAAAACCCTGTCGCTTGGCGTGGTGATCCCGGATATCACCTTTAAACTGGCCAAAGAGAATGCCGAGATGGCGCTCTTCTCGCCGTATGACGTTGAGCGAATCTATGGCAAAGCTTTTGGCGACGTGGCCATCAGCGAACTTTATGACGTGCTGGTAGCCGACGAGCGCATTCGCAAAAAATATATCAACGCCCGCGATTTCTTCCAGACGCTTGCCGAAATTCAGTTTGAGTCCGGCTATCCGTACATCATGTACGAAGATACGGTAAACCGCGCGAACCCGATTGCCGGGCGCATCAACATGAGCAACCTGTGCTCGGAGATTTTGCAGGTCAACAGCGCGTCCGGCTATGACGAGAATCTGGACTATGCGGAGATCGGCAAAGACATCTCCTGCAACCTCGGGTCGCTGAATATCGCCCACACCATGGATTCACCCGACTTTGGCCGCACGATAGAAACCGCCATTCGCGGGCTGACGGCGGTGTCGGACATGAGCCACATCCGCAGCGTGCCGTCCATCGAGGCGGGCAACGCCGCGTCGCACGCTATCGGGCTGGGGCAGATGAACCTCCACGGCTATCTGGCGCGGGAGGGCATCGCCTACGGCAGTCCGGAAGGGCTGGACTTCACCAACCTCTATTTTTACACCGTCACCTGGCACGCGCTGCATACCTCGATGATGCTGGCGCGCGAGCGCAACCAGCGTTTCGCGGGCTTTGAGCAGTCCCGCTACGCCAGCGGGGCGTATTTTAGCCCGTATCTTGAAGACGACTGGCAGCCGAAAACCGAAAAAGTACGCGAACTGTTTGCTCGCGCCGGAATTGTGTTACCGACGCGCGCGATGTGGCAGCAGTTGCGTGATGACGTGATGCGCTACGGCATCTACAACCAGAACCTGCAGGCCGTACCGCCAACCGGCTCGATCTCCTACATCAATCACGCCACGTCGAGCATTCACCCGATCGTGTCGAAAATTGAAATTCGCAAAGAAGGCAAAACCGGACGCGTTTACTACCCTGCCCCGTTTATGACCAATGAGAACCTGGCTTTGTACCAGGACGCGTATGAGATCGGCCCGGAAAAAATCATCGATACCTACGCCGAGGCGACGAAACACGTGGACCAGGGACTCTCGCTGACGCTGTTCTTCCCGGATACCGCCACCACGCGGGACATCAACAAATCGCAGATCTACGCCTGGAAAAAAGGTATCAAGACGCTCTACTACATTCGCCTGCGCCAGCTTGCGCTGGAAGGCACCGAAATTGAAGGCTGCGTGTCCTGCGCGCTGTAAGGAGAAAGGATGAAACTGTCACGCGTGAGTGCCGTTAACTGGAACAAAATCCAGGACGATAAAGACCTGGAGGTATGGAACCGCCTGACCAGCAACTTCTGGCTGCCAGAAAAGGTCCCGCTCTCCAACGATATTCCGGCCTGGCAAACCCTGAGCCACGCCGAGCAGCAGCTGACGATCCGCGTCTTTACCGGCCTGACGCTGCTCGACACCATTCAAAATACCGTCGGCGCACCGGCTCTGATGAGTGACGCGCTGACGCCGCACGAAGAGGCGGTGATGTCGAACATCAGCTTTATGGAGGCGGTGCACGCCCGCTCCTACAGTTCGATTTTCTCCACGCTGTGCCAGACCAAAGACGTGGACGCGGCCTACGCATGGAGTGAAGCAAGCGAGTCACTACAGAGAAAGGCGGAGCTGGTGCTGACGTATTATCGGAACGACGAGCCGCTGAAGAAGAAGATCGCCAGCGTGTTTCTGGAATCCTTCCTCTTCTATTCTGGCTTCTGGCTGCCCATGTACTGGTCGAGCCGGGGCAAGCTCACCAACACCGCCGATTTGATTCGTCTCATCATTCGTGATGAAGCGGTGCACGGGTATTACATCGGCTATAAGTATCAGAAAGGGCTGGAAAAGGTCAGCGACGCGGAGCGAGAGGAGCTCAAAGGGTTTGCGCTTGATTTGCTGATGGATCTGTACGACAACGAGCTGAGCTATACCGAAGAACTCTACGCTGGTACCAGCTGGGAGGAAGACGTGAAGGCCTTCCTCTGCTACAACGCCAACAAGGCGCTGATGAACCTGGGTTACGAGGCGCTTTTCCCACCGGAGATGGCGGAGGTGAACCCGGCGATTCTGTCCGCGCTGTCGCCCAACGCCGACGAAAACCACGATTTCTTCTCCGGGTCGGGTTCATCGTACGTGATGGGCAAAGCGGTGGAAACTGAGGATGAAGACTGGGATTTTTAATGAACGTTAACGTTCGTTAATTTAATATAAACCCAACAATTTCCTCTCTAATATTTACAAAGCAACTACACTGTCATTTCTGCGTCATATTCGCCTGAATCACCCGATTCAGGCGAAATTCTCCTGCGCCACAGCAAAAAATTGAGAAAAATTCAGATCACGCTCAGCCCTTTACTCATGGGAAATACAGCCGTTTCGCTTCCCTGAAAATTCACGTCATAAGCAAACCCAGGGTTGTCTCAGATTCTCAGTATGTTAGGGTTATGCCCGTTAACAATTTACCATGGTAATCATATCGACATAAACAAATAACAGGACACTCTCTATTGCATGGCAATTAAATTAGAAGTGAAAAATCTTTATAAAGTATTTGGCGAGCATCCGCAGCGCGCATTCAAATATATTGAGAAAGGCCTTTCGAAAGAGCAAATTCTGGAAAAAACCGGGCTATCGCTTGGCGTTAAAGACGCCAGTCTGGCCATTGAAGAAGGCGAGATTTTTGTCATCATGGGATTATCCGGTTCGGGTAAATCCACTATGGTTCGCCTTCTCAATCGCCTGATTGAACCCACCCGCGGACAGGTACTGATTGACGGCGTGGATATCGCCAGAATATCAGACGCCGAGCTTCGCGAGGTGCGCAGAAAGAAGATTGCGATGGTATTCCAGTCATTCGCGCTGATGCCGCACATGACGGTACTGGATAATACCGCCTTCGGCATGGAATTAGCCGGCACGCCTGCGCAGGAACGTCAGGAAAAAGCCCTTGATGCCCTGCGTCAGGTAGGGCTGGAAAATTATGCGCATGCGTACCCGGATGAACTTTCCGGCGGTATGCGTCAGCGCGTGGGATTAGCCCGCGCATTAGCCATTAATCCAGACATTTTATTAATGGACGAAGCTTTCTCCGCCCTCGATCCGTTAATTCGCACCGAGATGCAGGATGAGCTGGTAAAATTACAGGCGAAACATCAGCGAACCATTGTCTTTATTTCCCACGATTTGGATGAAGCCATGCGTATTGGCGACCGTATTGCCATTATGCAAAACGGTGAAGTGGTGCAGGTCGGCACGCCGGATGAAATACTCAATAATCCGGCGAATGATTATGTCCGCACCTTCTTCCGCGGCGTGGATATTAGCCAGGTCTTTAGCGCCAAAGATATTGCCCGTCGAACGCCAAACGGCATTATTCGTAAAACCCCAGGCTTCGGCCCGCGCTCGGCGCTTAAGCTGCTGCAGGACGAAGACCGTGAATACGGTTATTTGGTTGAACGCGGCAATAAATTTGTCGGCGTTGTCTCCATCGACTCTCTGAAAACCGCGCTCAGCGAAAACCAGGGCATCGATGCGGCGTTGATTGACGCTCCGCTTGCCGTGGACGCCGAAACGCCGCTCAGCGAGTTGCTCTCTCACGTAGGGCAGGCGCCGTGCGCCGTGCCGGTCGTGGGTGAGGAACAACAGTACGTCGGCATCATCTCAAAGCGGATGCTGCTGCAGGCTTTAGATCGCGAGGGGGCAAACAATGGCTGACCAAACTAACCCGTGGGGTACCACTGAAGCGGCGGATAACGCTGCGCAATCCGCCGACGCGTGGGGTTCCACGCCAGCCCCCGCCGACGGCGGCGGCGCGGCAGACTGGCTGAACAGCGCCCCCGCGCCTGCGCCAGAACACTTCAACATCATGGACCCGTTCCATAAAACGCTGATCCCGCTGGACAGCTGGGTCACGGAGGGGATCGACTGGGTGGTGACGCACTTCCGCCCGGTGTTCCAGGGGATCCGCATCCCGGTGGATTACATCCTGAACGGCTTCCAGCAGCTGATGCTGGGCATGCCGGCACCGGTGGCGATTATCCTGTTCTCCCTGATCGCCTGGCAGTTTGGCAGCGCCGGCATGGGTGTCGCCACGCTGATTTCGCTGATTGCCATCGGCGCGATTGGGGCCTGGTCGCAGGCGATGATCACCCTGGCGCTGGTGCTGACCGCCCTGCTCTTCTGCATCGTCATCGGCCTGCCGATGGGGATCTGGCTGGCGCGCAGCCCGCGGGCAGCGAAGATTATCCGTCCGCTGCTGGATGCAATGCAGACCACCCCGGCGTTCGTCTATCTGGTGCCGATTGTCATGCTGTTCGGCATCGGCAACGTGCCGGGCGTGGTGGTCACCATTATCTTCGCCCTGCCGCCGATTATTCGTCTGACCATTCTCGGGATCAACCAGGTGCCTGCGGACCTGATCGAAGCGTCACGCTCGTTCGGTGCCAGCCCGCGCCAGATGCTGTTTAAGGTTCAGCTCCCGCTGGCCATGCCAACCATCATGGCGGGCGTTAACCAGACGCTGATGCTGGCCCTGTCGATGGTGGTGATTGCCTCGATGATCGCCGTTGGCGGTCTCGGTCAGATGGTGCTGCGCGGCATTGGCCGTCTCGACATGGGGCTGGCCACCGTCGGCGGCGTCGGGATCGTGATCCTCGCCATTATTCTTGACCGCCTGACCCAGGCCGTCGGTCGTGATTCACGCAGTCGCGGCAACCGTCGCTGGTATTCCACCGGCCCTGTCGGGTTACTCACCCGCCCCTTTAGAAAATAAGGAACAACGATGCGACATAACGTCCTTTTTGCCACAGCGTTTGCCACCCTTGTCTCCACCAGCACGTTCGCGGCTGATCTGCCGGGCAAAGGCATTACCGTGCAGCCGGTGCAGAGCACCATTTCGGAAGAGAGCTTCCAGACCCTGATCGTCAGCCGCGCGCTGGAAAAACTCGGCTACACGGTTAACACGCCGAGCGAAGTGGATTACAACGTGGGCTATACCTCGATTGCCTCCGGTGACGCCACCTTCACCGCCGTGAACTGGCAGCCGTTGCACGACGACATGTATGCCGCCGCCGGTGGCGACAAGAAATTCTACCGTGAAGGCACCTTTGTCACCGGCGCGGCGCAGGGATATCTGATCGACAAGAAAACCGCCGACCAGTACCACATCACCAATATCGAACAGCTGAAGGATCCGAAGATCGCCAAACTGTTCGACACCAACGGTGACGGCAAGGCCGACATGATGGGCTGCTCGCCGGGCTGGGGCTGCGAAGCGGTGATTAACCACCAGAACAAGGCCTTTGATCTGGCGAAAACGGTCGACGTGAGCCACGGCAACTATTCTGCGATGATGGCCGACACCATTGCCCGCTTCAAAGAGGGTAAACCGGTGATTTACTACACCTGGACGCCATACTGGGTGAGCGACGTGCTGAAGCCGGGGAAAGACGTGGTGTGGCTGCAGGTGCCGTTCTCCTCCCTGCCAGGCGAGCAGAAAGATATCGACACCAAACTGCCGAACGGCATGAACTACGGCTTCCCGGTGAACACCATGCATATCGTGGCGAACAAAGCCTGGGCCGAGAAAAACCCGGCCGCGGCGAAGCTGTTCTCGGTGATGAAGCTGCCGCTGGCGGACATCAACGCCCAGAACGCGATGATGCACGCGGGTAAATCGTCTGAGGCAGATGTCAAAGGCCACGTCGACGGCTGGATCAAAGCCCACCAGCAGCAGTTTGACGGCTGGGTGAAAGAGGCGCTTGAGGTGCAGAAGTAAAAAACAAAACCCTACCCCTCACCCTAACCCTCTCCCTAACCCTCTCCCTAAAGGGGAGAGGACTGGGGTGAGGGGCTAACCGCACAAACACACACATAACAATCCCCCAACATTCACAATCATTCGCTATTATGGTTTCCGGAAAAATAATCACTTAACTAACGATTCCTGAAACCAATGACAAAAACAGCTCAAGGGCTTAGCCCCGCACTCATTCTTTTAATGTCCGTGGCCACGGGTCTGGCCGTCGCCAGCAACTATTACGCGCAACCTCTTCTCGACACCATCGCCCGCGCGTTTGACCTTTCCGCCAGTTCAGCAGGCTTTATTGTCACCGCAGCCCAGCTCGGTTATGCCGCCGGGCTGCTGTTCCTGGTGCCGCTCGGCGATATGTTTGAACGCCGAATGCTGATCGTCTCCATGACCCTGCTGGCCGCCGGTGGGATGCTGATCACCGCCAGCAGCCAGTCGCTGACGA
>Ga0209370_1000304_pt1 | contig 83112 bp, 95 predicted proteins | sample AgamicAtPrz_FD_187164 | JGI IMG/M metagenome (GOLD analysis project Ga0209370, IMG submission 187164) | Agave microbial communities from Guanajuato, Mexico - At.P.rz (SPAdes) (version 2) | ecosystem: Host-associated > Plants > Phyllosphere > Phylloplane/Leaf | place: Guanajuato, Mexico...
ACCAGGTAGTGCGCCTGCACGCCTCCAGCGGCACCACCGGCAAGCCGACGGTGGTCGGCTACACCCAGAATGACATCGACACCTGGGCCAACGTGGTGGCGCGCTCGATCCGCGCCGCCGGCGGGCGCCGCGGCGACAAGGTGCACGTGTCCTACGGCTACGGCCTGTTCACCGGCGGCCTGGGCGCGCACTACGGCGCCGAGCGCCTGGGCTGCACGGTGATCCCCATGTCCGGCGGCCAGACCGAGAAGCAGGTGCAGCTGATCCGCGACTTCCAGCCTGACATCATCATGGTCACGCCGTCCTACATGCTCAACCTGGCCGACGAGATCGAGCGCCAGGGCATCGATCCGCACGACCTCAAGCTGCGCCTGGGCATCTTCGGCGCCGAACCCTGGACCGACGAACTGCGCCGCTCCATCGAGCAGCGCCTGGGCATCGATGCGCTGGACATCTACGGGCTGTCGGAAATCATGGGCCCGGGGGTGGCCATGGAATGCCTCGAGACCAAGGACGGTCCGACCATCTGGGAGGACCACTTCTACCCCGAGATCATCGACCCGGTCACCGGCGACGTGCTGCCGGACGGCCAGCTCGGCGAGCTGGTGTTCACCTCGTTGAGCAAGGAGGCGTTGCCGATGGTGCGCTACCGCACCCGCGACCTGACCCGCCTGCTGCCCGGCACGGCGCGGCCAATGCGGCGCATTGGCAAGATCACCGGGCGCAGCGACGACATGCTGATCATCCGCGGGGTCAATGTGTTTCCGACGCAGATCGAGGAACAGGTGCTCAAGATAAAACAACTTTCAGAGATGTATGAGATTCATTTGTATCGTAATGGCAACCTCGACAGTGTGGAGGTGCATGTGGAGCTGCGCAGTGACAGCCAGTACCTGGACGAGGGCCAGCGCAAGCAGGTGGTGGGCGAGCTAGGGCGGCAGATCAAGACCTATATCGGCATCAGCACGCAGGTCCAGTTGCAGCCTTGCGGCACGCTGAAGCGTTCGGAGGGTAAGGCTTGTCATGTGTATGACAAGCGGTTGGCTGGCTGACGGCAAGCGCTTAGAAGGAAGCCCCGGCATAGTCCGGGGCTTTTTTTGGTCTTTAGAAAGTCGGGGGCGCTCTGCGCCCCTTTCGCGGCACAAGGCCGCTCCTACAGGGGAACACGAATCCCTGTAGGAGCGGCCTTGCGCCGCGAAAGGGCTGCGCAGCAGCCCAATGCGATACACAATTATTATTTGATACATCAAATACTGTTTGATGTTGTGTTTTGTATCGCTTATAAATGACTCACGCCCCAAGCAGCCCACAACCGGGAGCCCGAACATGTACGCACAACTCGTAGAAACCGGCGTCAAGCGCCTCAAGACCCTGGAGGAGATGTCGCCCGAAGAGCGCGCCTTCCAGGAAAAGATCGACGCCGAGATCAAGATCGAAGCCAAGAACTGGATGCCCGAGGCCTACCGCCAGACCCTCATCCGCCAGATCTCCCAGCACGCCCACTCGGAAATCGTCGGCATGCTCCCGGAAGGCAACTGGGTCACCCGCGCCCCGTCGCTCAAGCGCAAGCTGCAGCTGATGGCCAAGATCCAGGACGAAGCCGGCCACGGCCTGTACCTGTACAGCGCCATGGAAACCCTCGGCGCCGACCGCGACGAAGAAATCGCCAAGCTGCACAGCGGCAAGGCCAAGTACTCGAGCATCTTCAACTACCCGACCCTGAGCTGGGCCGACATGGGCGCGGTGGGCTGGCTGGTGGACGGCGCGGCGATCGTCAACCAGGTGGTGCTGCAGCGCACCTCCTACGGCCCCTACTCCCGCGCCATGATCCGCATCTGCAAGGAAGAGAGCTTCCACCAGCGCCAGGGCTACGAGCTGCTGCTGACCATGATGCGCCACGGCACCCAAGCCCAGAAGGACATGGTCCAGGACGCCATCGACCGCCTGTGGTGGCCGGCGCTGATGATGTTCGGCCCCAGCGACGAGCACTCGCCCAACAGCGCCCAGTCCATGGCCTGGAAGATCAAGCGCCAGACCAACGACGAACTGCGCCAACGCTTCATCGACCAGACCGTGCCCCAGCTGGAACTGCTCGGCTGCACCGCGCCGGATCCGGCACTGAAGTGGAACGAGGCCCGCGGCCACTACGACTTCGGCGAGATCCAGTGGGACGAGTTCTACGAAGTGATCAAGGGCAACGGCCCGTGCAACCAGGAACGCCTGGCCACCCGGCGCACCGCCATCGAAAGCGGGGCCTGGGTGCGCGAGGCCGCCGTGGCCTATGCCCGCAAGCAACAGAACAAGAACGCCGCCTGAAGCGGCGAATGATGCGGAGATACCCCCAATGTCTGTCTGGACCCTGTTCGAAGTCTTCGTGCGCAGCAAGCACGGCCTGAACCACAAGCATGTCGGCAGCGTGCACGCCGCCGATGCCGCCATGGCCATCGAGAACGCCCGCGAGCTGTACACCCGCCGCAGCGAGGGGGTGAGCCTGTGGGTGGTGCCCTCGGCGCTGATCACCGCCTCCTCCCCCGACGAAAAAGACCCGCTGTTCGCCCCGGCGGATGACAAGGTCTACCGCCACGCCAGCTTCTACGAGCTGCCGGCCGAAGTCGGACACATGTGAGGCGCGCCATGCACAAGCAAGCACTGATTCAGTACCTGCTGCTGCTCGGCGACAGCGCCCTGGTCCAGGGCCAGCGCCTGTGCGAGTGGTGTGGCAAGGCCCCGGCGCTGGAGGAAGAACTGGCGCTGATGAACGTCGGTCTCGACCTGGTCGGCCAGGCGCGCAACTGGCTGGACTATGCCGCCGAACTGCAAGGTGATGGCTGTGATGCCGACGCCCTGGCCTTCCGCCGTGAAGAACGCGCCTACCGCAACCTGCTGCTGGTCGAGCAGCCCAACGGCGACTACGCCGTGACGATGCTCAAGCAGTTCCTCTACGACGCCTGGCACCACGCCATGCTCGATGGCTTGAGTGCCTCGGACGATGAGCGTATCGCCGGCATCGCCGCCAAGGCCCTGAAGGAGGTGACCTACCACCTGCGCCGCTCGAGCGAATGGGTGCAGCGCCTGGGCGGCGGCACCGAGGAAAGCCGCCGGCGCATGCTCGAGGCCATTCCCGTGCTGTGGCGCTTCACCGTCGAGCTGACGGTCGCCAGCGACAGCGAAGTGCAACTGGCCCAGGCCGGCATCGCCGCCGACCCGACCCAAGTCGCCCAGCGCTGGCACGCCACGGTGGAGGCGATCTTCGCCTCGGTCGAGCTGCCGCTGCCCAAAGCCGCCAGCCACTTCTACCTGGACGGGCGCAAGGGCCTGCACACCGAACACCTGGGCCTGCTGCTGGCCGAGATGCAGTTCTTGCCGCGAGCCTACCCCGATGCGACCTGGTGAGCTGATCGCGGGTGACCGCGGCGCCCGCGCCCTGCGCGACGGCGACCTGGGCCAGGCCTGGGCGGTACTGGCCGAGGTGATGGACCCGGAGGTGCCGGTGGTCAGCGTGGTCGACCTAGGGATCGTCCGCGACCTCGACTGGCGCGCCGGCCACCTGCACCTGGTGGTCACCCCGACCTACTCCGGTTGTCCGGCCACCGAGGTGATCGAGGGCGATATCCGCCAGGCCCTGGAACAGGCCGGGTTCGCCGAGCCCGCGCTGGAGCGCAGGCTTACCCCGGCCTGGAGCACCGACTGGATCAGCGACCAGGGCCGCGAGCGCCTGCGCGCCTACGGCATCGCACCACCCGCCGGCAGTGCCAGCCTGCGCGGGGCCTCGCCCACGGTGTGCTGCCCGCAATGCGCAAGCAGCGATACCGAACTGCTCAGCCAGTTCGCCTCCACCGCCTGCAAGGCCCTGTACCGCTGCCGTGCGTGCCTGGAACCGTTCGACTATTTCAAATGCCTTTGAGCCGTGGAGAACGCCATGAGCCAGTTTCACAGCCTGACCGTCCGGCAGGTGCGCCAGGAGACCCGCGACGCGGTGTCCATCGCCTTCGACGTGCCCGCGCACCTGCGCGAAGAGTTCCGCTTCACCCAGGGCCAGTACCTAGTCATGCGCACCCGGTTGGATGACGAAGAGGTGCGCCGCTCCTACTCGATCTGCAGCGCGGTGCAGGACGGCGAATTGCGCGTGGCGGTCAAACGCGTGCCGGGCGGTCGTTTCTCGGCCTTCGCCAACGAAGTGCTCAAGGCCGGCCAGCAGTTGGAGGTGATGCCGCCGTCGGGCAGCTTCTTCGTGCCGCTGGACCCGGCGCGCCGAGGTCACTACCTGGGGGTGGCCGCCGGCAGCGGCATCACCCCGATCCTGTCGCTGGTTGCCACGACCCTGGCCAGCGAGCCTCACAGCCGCTTCACCTTGCTGTACGGCAACCGCGCCAGCAACAGCGCGCTGTTCCGCGATCGCCTGGAAGACCTGAAGAACCAGTACCTCGACCGCCTCAACCTGATCTTCGTGTTCAGCCGCGAGCAGCAGGATGTCGACCTGTACAACGGCCGCATCGACGCCGACAAGTGCGGCCAGCTGTTCGCCCGCTGGCTCGACGTGCAGTCACTCGATGCTGCGTTCATCTGCGGCCCGCAGGCGATGACCGAGACCGTGCGCGACAGCCTGCAGGCCAATGGCCTGGCCAAGGAGCGCATCCACTTCGAGCTGTTCGCCGCCGCCGGTGGCGAGGCCCGTCGCGAAGCCCGCGAGGCGGCGCGCCAGGTGGATTCGGCGGTCAGCCACGTCACCGTGATCAGCGATGGCCGCGCCCTGGCCTTCGACCTGCCGCGCAACACCCGCAGCGTGCTCGAGGCCGGCAACGCCATCGGCGCCGAACTGCCTTGGTCGTGCAAGGCCGGGGTGTGCTCGACCTGCAAGTGCAAGGTGATCGAGGGCGAGGTGGAGATGGACAGCAACCATGCCCTGGAGGACTACGAAGTGGCGGCCGGGTATGTGCTGTCGTGCCAGACCTACCCGCTGAGCGACAAGGTGGTGCTCGATTTCGATCAGCTTTGATGACATCCCTGTAGGAGCGGCCTCGTGCCGCGAAAGGGCTGCGTAGCAGCCCCGGCAATCTCTGCAATGTTGCAGATCTCGGGACCGCTTTGCGGTCCTTTCGCGGCGCAAGGCCGCTCCTACAGGGACGGTGCAAGCAGCAATACCGCGTGACCTGAAAAAACAATTACAACAGCCAGAGAGAACGCTCCCCATGACACCCGAACACCTCGAATCCATCAGCAAGCACCCCGCCTTCGTGCAACTGATCCAGCGCAAGCGCCGTCTCAACGGCTCGCTGACCCTGACCATGCTCGTCGCCTACTACGGCTTCGTCCTGCTGGTGGCCTTCGCCCCCGGCGTGCTCGGCCAGTCACTCAGCGGCGGCGTGACCAGCGTCGGCATGCTGGTGGGCGTGCTGATGGTGCTGCTGTCCTTCGCCCTCACCGGCGTCTACATGCACCGCGCCAACCGCGTCATCGACCCGCTCAACGAGGTGGTCAAGCAGGAGTGCGCGCGATGAACTGGACCGCCATCTCGATGTTCCTGGTGTTCGTTGGTTTCACCCTGCTGGTGACCCGCTGGGCCGCCCTGCGCACCCGTTCGGCCAGCGACTTCTACACCGCCGGCGGCGGCCTGACCGGCATGCAGAACGGCCTGGCGATCGCCGGCGACATGATCAGCGCCGCGTCCTTCCTCGGCATCTCGGCAATGATGTTCATGAACGGCTACGACGGCCTGCTCTACGCCCTGGGCGTGCTGGCCGGCTGGCCGATCATCCTGTTCCTGATCGCCGAGCGCCTGCGCAACCTGGGCAAGTACACCTTCGCCGACGTGGTTTCCTACCGCCTGGCCCAGGCCCCGGTGCGCCTGACCTCGGCCTTCGGCACCCTGGCCGTGGCGCTGATGTACCTGGTGGCGCAGATGGTCGGCGCCGGCAAGCTGATCGAGCTGCTGTTCGGCATCAGCTACCTGTACGCGGTGATGCTGGTAGGCGTGCTGATGGTGCTGTACGTCACCTTCGGCGGCATGCTCGCCACCACCTGGGTGCAGATCATCAAGGCGGTGATGCTGCTGTCGGGCACCACCTTCATGGCCTTCATGGTGCTCAGGCACTTCGGCTTCAGCACCGAGGCGATGTTCGCCAGCGCCGTGGCCGTGCACGCCAAGGGCCAGGCGATCATGGCGCCGGGGGCGCTGCTGTCCAACCCGGTGGACGCCATCTCCCTGGGCCTGGGCATGATGTTCGGCACCGCCGGCCTGCCGCATATCCTCATGCGCTTCTTCACCGTCAGCGATGCCAAGGAAGCGCGCAAGAGCGTGTTCTACGCCACCGGCTTCATCGGCTACTTCTACCTGCTGCTGATCGTCATCGGCTTCGGCGCCATCGTCATGGTCGGCACCGAGCCGTCCTACCGCGACGCCAGCGGGGCGATCATCGGCGGCGGCAACATGGTCGCGGTGCACCTGGCCCAGGCCGTGGGCGGCAACCTGTTCCTCGGCTTCATCTCGGCGGTGGCCTTCGCCACCATCCTCGCCGTTGTGGCGGGCCTGGCGCTGTCCGGCGCCTCGGCGGTGTCCCACGACCTGTACGCCTGCGTGGTGCGCAAGGGCCAGGCCAGCGAGCAGCAAGAGATGCGCGTCTCGCGCCTGGCCACCCTGGGGATCGGCCTGTTCGCGGTGCTGCTGGGGCTGCTGTTCGAGTCGCAGAACATCGCCTTCCTTTCCGGCCTGGTACTGGCGGTGGCCGCCTCGGTCAACTTCCCGGTGTTGCTGCTCTCGATGTTCTGGAAAGGCCTGACCACCCGCGGCGCGGTCGGCGGCAGCCTGGCCGGGCTGGTCTCGGCCATCGTGCTGGTAGTGCTGGGGCCGGCGGTGTGGGTCAACGTGCTGCACAACGAGCGGGCGCTGTTCCCCTACAGCAACCCGGCGCTGTTCTCCATGTCGCTGGCCTTCCTCGCCGCCTGGGCCTTCTCGGTCACCGACGGTTCGGAGCGGGCGCGCGATGAACGTGGTCGCTATCTGGCCCAGTTCATCCGCTCGATGACCGGTATCGGCGCCGCCGGCGCCAGCAAGCACTGACTTCAAGAACAATAACAATGTCGGGTACAACAACAATGAACCGCACGCACCTCAAGTCAGCCGCCTGGCTGGCCACCCTCGCCCTGCCCTTGCCGGCCATGGCGGACTTTATTGCTGACAGCCACGCACGCCTCGAACTGCGCAACCACTACATCAACCGCGACTTCCGCCAGGGCAACGCCCCGCAGAGCAAGGCCGAGGAATGGGGCCAGGGCTTCACCGCGCGCTTCGAGTCGGGCTTCACCGAGGGGCCGGTCGGTGTCGGGGTGGACGCCATGGGCCAACTGGGCATCAAGCTCGATTCCAGCCGCGACCGGCGCAACACCGGCCTGCTGCCTTACGGACCACGCAGCCTGGAGCCGGTGGACGACTACAGCGAACTGGGCCTGACCGGCAAGCTGCGGGTGTCCAAGAGCACCCTGCGCCTGGGCACCTTGCAGCCGATCCTGCCGGTGGTGGTGTACAACGACACCCGCCTGCTGGCCTCGACCTTCCAGGGCGGCCTGCTGACCAGCCAGGAGCTGGACGGCCTGACCTTCAACGGCGGCCGCCTGACCAAGGCCAACCTGCGCGACTCCTCCGGTCGCGACGACATCGGCTACGGCGCCGCCAGCAGCGATCACTTCGACTTCGGCGGAGGCAGCTACGCCATCACCCCGCAGGCCAGCGTCAGCTATTACTACGCCAAGCTCGAGGACATCTACCGCCAGCAGTATGTGGGCTTGCTGCACACCCAGCCCCTGGCCGAAGGCGTCAGCCTGCGCAGCGACCTGCGCTACTTCGACAGCCGCGGCGACGGCGCCGAGCGCGGCGGGCGCATCGACAACCGCAACTTCAACGCCATGTTCACCCTGGGCGTGAAGGCCCACAAGTTCACCGCCACCTGGCAGCAGATGTCCGGCGACAGCGCCTTCCCGTTCCTCAACGGCGGCGATCCTTACACCGTCAACCTAGTCACCTACAACACCTTCACCCGCGCCGGGCTCGACTCCTGGCAGGTGCGCTACGACTACGACTTCGTCGCGATGGGCATACCCGGGTTGAGTTTCATGACCCGCTACACCGACGGCCGCCACGCCGAAACCGCCACGCTCAGCAATGGCCGAGAGCGCGAGCGCGACACCGACATCACCTACGTCATCCAGAGCGGCCCGTTCAAGGACGTCAGCCTGCGCTGGCGCAACGTCACCTTCCGTTCCGGCAATGGCCTGACCAACGCCGTGGACGAGAACCGCCTGATCATCGGCTACACCGTGGCGCTTTGGTAACCGCGCCCCTTCAAAGGAGAACAGCATGTCCGCCGCCCCTACCCTTCAGAGCTTCATCGCCGGCCGCTGGATCGGCCAGCACGGCGCCCAGGCCCTGCGCAGCGCCCTCGACGGCCAGGTCCTGGCCTATAGCCACGAAGAGCGCCCGGACTTCGCCGAAGCCGTGGATTTCGCCCGGGCCCAGGGCCTCAAGCAGCTGCTGGCGATGGATTTCCAGCAGCGCGCCGCCCGGCTCAAGGCCCTGGCGCTGTACCTGGCCGAGCGCAAGGAGCAGCTCTACGCCCTGTCCCACCATTCCGGCGCCACCCGCGCCGACAGCTGGATCGACATCGAGGGCGGCAACGCCACGCTGTTCGCCTATTCGAGCATGGGCCGGCGCGAGCTGCCGTCGGGCAACCTGGTGCATGAAGGGCCGGCGATCCCGTTGGGCAAGCAAGGTCATTTCGCCGGCAGCCATATCCTGGTGCCGCGTGCAGGGGTGGCCGTGCATATCAACGCTTTCAACTTCCCGATCTGGGGCATGCTGGAGAAGTTCGCCCCGACCTTCCTCGCCGGCATGCCGTGCATCGTCAAGCCCGCTACCGCCACCAGCTACCTGACCGAAGCCGTGGTGCGCCTGATGAACGAATCGGGCCTGTTGCCGGCCGGCAGCCTGCAACTGGTGATCGGCAGCACGGGCGATCTGCTCGACCGCCTGCAGGGCCAGGACGTGGTGACCTTTACCGGCTCCGCCGACACGGCGGCCAAGCTGCGCGTGACCCCGAACCTGATCCGCCACTCGGTGCCCTTCACCGCCGAGGCCGACTCGCTGAACTGCGCCATCCTCGGCCCGGATGTCAGCCCCGACAGCGAGGAGTTCGAGCTGTACATCAAGGAAGTGGCGCGGGAGATGACCACCAAGGCCGGGCAGAAATGCACGGCGATCCGCCGCGCCATCGTCCCGGCCAAACATCTCGACGCGGTGGCCACCCGCCTGCGCGAACGCCTTCGCAAGGTGGTGGTGGGCGACCCTGCGGTCGAGGGCGTGCGCATGGGCGCGCTGGCCTCCCACGACCAACAGCGCGATGTCGGCGAGCGCGTGCGCCAGTTGCTGGACAGCTGCGAGCAGTTGCTGGGGGCCAGTGACGGTTTCACCGCGGTCGGCGACGGCGTGGCCGAGGGCGCATTCTTCGCCCCGACCCTGCTGTTGGCCCGTGACCCGCATGCCGAGGGCGGCGCACATGATATCGAGGCGTTCGGCCCGGTGAGCACGCTGATGGCCTACGACGACCTCGACGAAGCCCTGACCCTCGCCGCCCGTGGCAAGGGCAGCCTGGTGGCATCGCTGGTGACCGCCGACCGTGCCGTGGCGGCCAAGGTCATCCCGGTGGCGGCGGCCTGGCACGGGCGGCTGCTGGTGCTCGACAGCGAGGCGGCCAAGGAATCCACCGGCCATGGCTCGCCATTGCCGCAGCTCAAGCATGGTGGCCCCGGCCGTGCAGGCGGCGGCGAGGAGCTGGGCGGCCTGCGTGCGGTCAAGCACTACCTGCAACGTGCCGCCGTGCAAGGCTCGCCAAGCATGCTGATGGCGGTGACCGGTGAATACGTGCGCGGCGCCGAGGTGATCGAGACCGAGGTGCACCCGTTCCGTCGCCATTTCGACGACCTGCGCATCGGCGAATCGCTGCTGACCCACCGCCGCACTGTGACCGAGGCCGACCTGGTCAATTTCGGCTGCCTGTCGGGCGATCACTTCTACATGCACTTCGACGAGATCGCGGCGAAGCAGTCGCAGTTCGGCAAACGCATTGCCCATGGCTATTTCGTGCTGTCGGCGGCGGCCGGGTTGTTCGTCAGCCCGGGTGAAGGGCCGGTGCTGGCCAACTATGGCCTGGACACGCTGCGCTTCATCACCCCGGTGGGGATCGGCGACACCATCCAGGCGCGCCTGACCTGCAAGCGCAAGATCGACCAGGGCAAGACCAGCCCGCAGGGACAGGCGCAAGGGGTGGTGGCCTGGGATGTGGAGGTGACCAACCAGCTCGGTGAGCTGGTGGCCAGTTATGACATCTTGACCTTGGTGGTTAAGCGGTGAGCGTGGTTGGGTGGCGGGGGCCTGTCGATAGGCGGCCATCCCTTTCAAGGTCTTGCGATTGCTGGGATATGACCGGTCCGATTGAAGATTGCCGGGGTCGCTTTGCGACCCTTTCGCGGCACAAGGCCGCTCCTACAGGAGATTCGCGCCCCCTGTAGGAGCGGCCTTGTGCCGCGAAAGGGCTGCAAAGCAGCCCCGGCAACTCCAAGCCGAACGCCAATGCTCAGCACTTTGAAATTGCCATCACTATGCCACCTCGCACATCCGCCCTACATCGTGCAACGCCACCTCGGCGCTATAGTCGGCCCATCGCCCCACCGCCAGTCCCCCTTCCTGGCGGTGGTGCGCCGTACCGAGAACAATGCCAAGGAAGCAACACGATGATCCCCATGTCCTTCCCCTTCAAGTCCCTGTTCCTGCTCGCCGGCCTCGCCACCCTGGCCGGCTGCCAGACCGCCAGCCCCAGCGCCGACACCCTCAAGCAGCGCACCGAGGTCACCCTCGGCGTGCCGGTAAGCAAGGTCAGCAACCTGCGCAGCGACTCCAACACCACCTACTTCACCGCCAGCACCTCCAAGGGCCAGTTTGATTGCCAGGTGCCCAGCGGCGGCCTGGTCGCCGTGGCCGGCATGGGCATCTACACCCCGTCCCCCACCTGCTGGAAGGAAGGCCAGGCCCCCGTCTTCCAGTGACACCCTCAAGCGCCGGCCTGAACCGCCGGCGCCGCTGCCGTCTCGCGCAGGGCACGCAACGCCGCGCGCAACTCGGCAGGTCGCACCGGCTTGGCCAACACCGCGATGCCCCGCGCCTGCAAGGCGCCCTGCAACCTGTCGATATCGTGACCGGTCATGATCAGCGCCGGCACATCGACGCCGCGCTGCACGCGCAACTGGTCGATGCAGTCGATGCCGGTAGCCTGCGGCCCCAGGTCGTAGTCGGCGACGATCACATCGCAGTCGCTGACCAGGCCATGGGGCGAGCTCTCGGCCTGCACCTCGCATCCCCAGCGTTGCAGCAAGGCGCTGGTGGCCTGCAGCACGTTGTGGTCATCCTCCACCAGGCATACCCGCAGCCCAGTGAGCAGCCCCGCCTGTACGGCCTGGTCGAGCGTGGCCCGAGGCACCTGCGCGGGGGCCTTGGCCAGCCCCTGCAAGGTCACGCATGTGCCATGCCCCAGGCGCGAGCGCAGGCTGACCTCCAGGCCCATCAACTGCCCCAGGCGCTTGACGATGGCCAGGCCCAGGCCGACCCCCTCGACATCCTTGTCGCGCACTTCGCGTACCCGGTAGAACTCCTCGAACACCCGGCCCTGATGCTCCTCGGCAATCCCCCGCCCCTGATCGCAGACAACGATGGCCAGGCCCTGTCCGCGAGGCCGCACGCCGATCAGCAGCGGGCGCCCAGCGGCATACTTGAAGCTGTTGGACAGCACGTTCTGCACCATGGTCGCCAGCATGCCCGGGTCGGCGCGGACCCAGTGACGACTGGGCACCAGGCGCATTTCGACCCCGGCCCAGCGCGCCGCCTCGCTGTTCTGGCGCAGCAGCTCGCGCAGGAAGCCATCCACGGCGAAGGTCTCCCATTTCGGCTGCACCCGGCCGTTGTCCAGGGTGTACAAGTCGAGGATCGAGCGGAACAGCTGCGAGACGTTGAGCAGCGAGCGGTCGATGCTGTCCACCAGGCGCCGCTCCTCCTCGCCCAGGCGTGCCTCGCGCAGGCAGGCGGTGAACAGGCCGATGGAGTGGATCGGCTGGCGCAGGTCGTGGCTGGCCTGGGCCAGGAAGCGCGATTTCTCGCGGGTCGCGGCCTCGGCCAGGGCCGTGGCCTTGCGCGTGCGCTCCAGCAGCAGGTGCGCGTAGAACGGGATCAGGGTGCTGGTGGTCAACAGCATCGGCAGCAGGAACGGCTGCTCCTGCCAGTAGGGCGTCAGTCGCCACACCACCAGCAACGCCCCGAGGGCCAGTACCGTGGCGATGGCCAGGTAGCGCGAACCGAAGCGCATGCCGTTGCCCAGGTTGATCCACACCATCACCGCATACAGCGGCAATGCGGTCTCGCCGCCGACCACCAGGCCGAAGCAGGTACCGGTGTAGTCGCCGAGCATGCCGAAGATGCGCCGCGCCGGGTAATGCCCGGGCCAGCGCTTGATGGCCTGGCGCATGCCGATCGAGACCACCACGAAACCCGCGTAGTAGAGCAGTACCGGCAGGTAGGTGGCCGGCGAGCGTCCCGGCAGGAAACCCAGCAGCGCCACGTAGCTGATCGCGCAGGAGGCGACGATGATGCGCAGGTTGGCTTGGTCCAGTTCGTTGTTCTTCTCGAACCTCATGGGGTAACGTCCTTGTGCGCCAGTCGGCATTTGCGGCATGCATCATGGGAAAATGCCGCAGTTGACTGCTAAATTAGCATGTGTCGGACGACAGGGAGTTCCTCGACGTGAGTTGTCGCATCATCGTGGCAGATGACCATCCGCTGTTCAGGGAAGCCATGGTCAACACCGTGCGGCGCATCCTGCCCGAAGCCCGGCTGGAGGAAGCCGGCAACCTGGCCGATGTGCTGCGCCTGGCCACCTTGGGCGCCACCCCCGACACCCTGATCCTCGACCTGCGCTTTCCCGGCCTTACCTGCATCGGTCGCCTCGCCGAGCTGCGCCGGCAGCTGCCGCGCACCACGCTGATCGTGGTGTCGATGGTCGACGACCCGGAGGTGATCTGCGAAGTCATGGCCGCCGGTGTCGATGGTTTTATCGGCAAGAGCGTCAGCCCTGCGGAAATCGGCGCGGCCATCCTCGCCATCCGCGCCGGCGAGGTGGTGGTCAACTACCTGCCCAGCGGTCTGCTGCCGCAACTGGGGGCCTCCAGCGAGCTGGAACAGCTCACCCACCGCCAGCAGGACGTGCTGCGCCTGATCGCCCAGGGCAAGACCAACAAGGAGATCGCACGGGCGCTGGATATCTCGCCGTTTACCGTGCGTATCCATGTGTCGTCGCTGCTCAAGACCCTCAACGTGCCGACCCGCACGGCGGCGGCGGTGAAGTATTCCGGAAACTGAGGGACCGCTTGTCGCCAAGGATCGGATGAAATAGACCTTCCCATGCCGCTGCACGATCCCAATTCACGAGGAGCGGATTAATCCGCCTCACGCATTGAACGAGGATGCCGACATGAACGAGAAACATTGGATGGGTGGTGGTGACGTGCAGAGCGACTGGCCGGAACTGGAGCCTGACCAACGCAATGACCGGGCCGACGACCCGGATACCGATCCCAACCTGACCGAGGAAGAGAATCGCCCCGGTGTACCGGCCAGTGATCCGGAATCCGGGGCTTGAAGTCTGCCCGCTCCCAAAGGGCCGATACCTTACCGAAGGAGCGGGTCAGACCCGCCAGTGCACATCCGTGATGCCATGCCGCTCGGCCATCGGCCGGCTGACCTTCTTGATCTTTTCCCGGCCAAACTTCGGGATGATCCCCAACCCCGCGTCGCAACTGGCCCAGTGCCAGGCCTCGGCGTTGTCCATGTGCTCCTGGCGGATGATGAACCGCCGCGGCTCTCCGTGCAGCCGATATTCAATGGTAAATAGCTGGGGACTTGGCATTGCCGCTGGCCCTCCTCTTCTCCATGGATGACTCTCAGACTGATCGCGGTGCTCCATGAAAATTCAAAAAAATTGTCCGACACTGTGAAGGGAGGGCCAGCCTGTTACGAACCGCTGCCGCCCCCATGGCTGTTGCGACCGCCCTTGCGGCCCGCCTCGGAAGCACGGGCCCGGTCATTGGCGAAGTTACCGCCTGAGTTGCGACCGCCCTTCTGACCTGCTCGGGATGCCCGCTCGCGATCATTGGCGAAGTTGCCGGGGTTGGTTTGCTTGGTACCGCCGCGCCGGCCGGTCTGGTCTGGGTCACGAGCCATGACGTGTCTCCTTCTACGTATTGGTTGGACGTGGCAGACAGTGCCACCGTGCAACAGTTATGAGTTGTCGCGATTCGCGACCGCTCATTCGTTCTCGTAATGCTCTGACCAACGGCGCTCAACGTGCGAAGAGCATGTGCTCAGCAACAGACAGATCGTTTGCACTTATGCGCTTCGCCTGCGGTCACATCACTGAATACATTCATCGAACAAAGGAGTCGCCATGCCCTTGACCCGCGCCTGCCAACAGCTCGCCCTTGAGCAGAATCGCCGGCTGTTCGCCAGTGCCTGCCCACTAGACCATGCTGCCTTTGCGCTGATCGAGGACAACCGCTCGTCGCCAAAGTGACCGGCAGCCTATAATCTGCGCCCAGTGCCCGGCGATACGCTCAGGGCCATTTCCAGGTCCGTACAAGGCTGATGCCATGAAGTCGTCCAGCAATTCGCCCCTTGCCTCGCCGCACAATCCGGCACTCAGCCCCAGCCACCTGGATTTCCCCGTGGTCGGCCTCGGCGCCTCGGCCGGCGGCCTGGAGGCGATCCGCCGATTCTTCCAGCACACCCCGAACGATTCCGGCATGGCGTTCGTCGTGGTGCTGCACCTGTCCCCGGACCATCAGAGCCAGGCCGACCGCATCATCCAGGCAGTCACCCGTATGCCGGTGCGCCAGGTCAGCGAGCCGGTACCGATCGAACGCAACCATGTCTATGTGATCTCGCCGGCCAATCGCCTGTCGACCAACGACGGCTACCTGCGGGTCAGCCCGGCCAAGCGCAGTCGCGGTGATCATGTGGCCATCGACCTGTTCTTTCGCGACCTGGCCGACGTTCACAAGGATCATGCCTTCTGCGTGGTGCTCTCCGGAACCGGCAGCGACGGTGCCGTAGGCCTGTCGCGAATCAAGGAGCAAGGTGGTGTGACCCTGGTGCAGGCACCTGACGATGCCGAGTATCCCGATATGCCACGTGCGGCATTGGCTACCGGCATGGTCGACCTGCTGCTGCCGGTGGATGAAATGCCCGCGCGCCTGGTCGAGTTGTGGCGCACGGCGCGCCAGGTGAAGCTGCCGGAAATCGAAGACGACAGCCTGCCACCGCCACTGGGAGAGCGTGAGGGCGATCCGGCGGCGAGCGACCCGTTGCTGGACGAGATCCTGTTGACGCTGCAAGGCGAGACCGGGCACGACTTCAGCCATTACAAGCGCGCCACCGTGCTGCGCCGCCTGGAGCGCCGCCTGCATGTGACCGGCCAGACAGACCTGGCCGGCTATCTCGACTTCCTGCAACGCCACCCTGAGGAATCGCGGGCGTTGCTGGCCGACATGCTGATCGGCGTGACCAACTTCTTCCGCGACCGCGAAGCGTTCGACGCGTTGCAGCGCCATGTGATGCCGGGCCTGGTCAGCAAGGATGCCAGTGAAGAGTCCGCGCGCGAGGTACGTATCTGGTCGGCTGGCTGCTCCACCGGCGAGGAAGCCTACAGCCTGGCGATGGTGGTGGCCGAGCAGTCGGCGGTGGAACAGCGCAGTACCCAGGTGCAGGTATTCGCCACCGACCTCGACGAACGTGCTATCGGCATTGGCCGTGCCGGGCGGTATCCAGACGCCATCGCCACCGATGTGTCGGCGGCGCGTCTGCGCCAGTTCTTCATCAAGGAGGACCAGCATTTCCGGGTGCGCAAGGAAATCCGGGAAAAGGTCCTGTTCGCCCGCCACAACCTTCTGTCCGATCCACCCTTCTCCCAACTCGACCTGATCGTCTGCCGCAACCTGCTGATCTACCTTGACCGCGAAGTGCAGCGCGACATCCTGCGCCTGTTCCATTTCGCCCTGCGTCCTGGTGGCCATCTGTTCCTGGGCAGCTCCGAGTCGACCGACCTTGCCGCCGACCTGTTCGTCGCAGTGGACAAACGCAATCGTATCTTCCGCGCCCGGGAAGTGCAGACCACCAGCCATCCGGCACGCCTGCAAGCCCCGGAACCTGCGCTCGCGTCTCCTGCCCGCGCGCGCAGCAGTCGCCGCTCGTCCTACGCCGAGATTCATCACCGCGCCCTCGCCCGCTGCACGCCGCCCAGCCTGGTGGTCGATACTGAGGGCAATATCCTGCACATGAGCGAAGGCGTTGGACGTTTCCTACGTCACGCGGGTGGCGAGCTCAGCCACAACCTGCTCAGCCTGGTCATCGCGCCGTTGCGGCCTGCCCTGCGCAGCACCTTGCTGCAGGCGCAGGGCAGCGGCCAGGCGGTGACATCGCGCAGGGTCGCGGTCAGCCTCGACGAACACCCCACCTCCGTACAGATCCTGATCCAGCCGCATCAGGATGACCCCAGTGGCACCGACTGTCTGCTGGTGATATTCCAGTGCGTCGAAACCGACAGCAACACCGGCCCCGCCGTCGAGCTGAGCGAAGGCATGCTGCTGACCAACCTGGAGCGCGAACTGCATCGCACGCGCCTGCAACTGCAGGAAACCATCGAACAATCGGAGTTTTCCAGTCAGGAACTGACCGCCTCCAACGAGGAAATGCAGGCGATCAACGAGGAGCTGCGCTCGGCCAGCGAGGAACTGGAAACCAGCAAGGAGGAGCTGCAGTCGATCAACGAAGAGCTGCTGACGGTCAACTACGAGCTAAAGACCAAGGTCGAGGAAACCGACAAGGTCAATGACTACCTGAGCAACCTGATCGCCTCGACCGACATCGCCACGGTGTTCGTCGACCGCAACCTGTGCATCCGCTGGTTCACCCCCCGGGCCACCGACATTTTCAGCATGTTGCCGGTGGACTCCGGGCGTTCGTTGCTCGACATCACCCATCGCCTCGACTACCCCGGCCTGGCCGACGACGCCCGGGCGGTGGTCGAGCGCGAGACCACCATCGAACGCGAGGTGGTCGGCCACAACCAGCACTGGTACCTGGCCCGCCTGCTGCCCTACCGGGCCAGCGAGCGCAACGTCGACGGCACCGTGCTGACCTTCATCGACATCAGCCAGAGCCGCGCCGCGGAGGAACGCCTGCGCCAGGGCGAGGAGCGCATGCGCCTGGTGGCGGAGAGCACCCACGACTTCGCCATCATCCTGCTTGACGAACAAGGCCTGATTACCGACTGGAACACCGGTGCCGCGCTGATTTTCGGCTATGGCAAGGATGAGATCCTCGGCCATCACTACCAGCTGATCTTCACCGAGCAGGACCAGGCCAGCGGTGTGCCCGAGCGCGAACTGCGCAGCGCCCGCCTCCACGGCCGCGGCCAGGACGAGCGCTGGCACGTGCGCAAGGATGGCAGCCGCTTCTACTGCAGCGGCGAGGTGTCGCGGCTCAAGGGCAGCAGCCTGCGGGGCTACGTCAAGATCGCTCGCGACCTCACCGGCCACAAGCGCCTGCACGACGAGCAGAGCAAGCAACTGGCCGAGTCGCAAAGCAGCAGCCACATGAAGGACGAATTTTTCGCCGTCATGTCCCACGAACTCAAGCATCCGCTGAACCTGATCCAGCTCAACGCCGAGATCCTGCGTCGGTCGCCCTCGGTGAAAGCCGCCAGTACTGCCAGCAAGGCTGCCGCAATCATCTGCGAGGCGGTGTCCAGTCAGGCGCGGATCATCGATGACCTGCTGGATGTCGCCCGTATCCGCACCGGCAAGCTCAAGCTCAAGACCCAGGTGATCGACCTGTGCGCGGTGTTGCAGGGTATCCATGCCGTGGTACTCAACGAACACCATCCTTGCGCCTTGCGCCTGGCACTGCCGGCCGATGGCGCACCTGTCCACGTCGAGGCCGATGGCACGCGGCTCGAGCAGATCGTCTGGAACCTGCTGAACAACGCATTGAAATTCAGCCCTGCGGGCAGCGAGATTCGCGTAGTGCTGAGCAGAAGGGAAAGCCAGGCCCGTCTCGAGGTAATCGACCAAGGCATCGGCCTGACCGAGGAGAGCCTGGAGAGCGTTTTCGACCTGTTCACCCAAGCCGCCCCGCAGCTGTCCGGCAACCACCGCGACGGCCTGGGTATCGGCCTGTCACTGGTGCGCCAGCTGGTCGAGGCCCATGGCGGGACGGTGGCGGCGTATTCCCCGGGGCTTGGTTGCGGCACGACCTTCACGGTCTGCCTGCCACTTTGCGCGCCCGGGCGCCAGGCTCCGTCGGAGTCGCCCGAACAGACCAGCGACGGCCGCCTGGACGGTATCAAGGTGCTGCTGGTGGACGACTCGGTGGAAATTCTCGAGGTCATGCAGCAGTTGCTGGAGATGGAAAAAGCGGAAGTCGAGGCCTACAGCGACCCGCAAGCGGCACTCGAGGCCGCGGCCAACGGACGCTACGATATCATCCTGTCCGATATCGGCATGCCGGCAATGGACGGCCACGCCCTGATCAAGGCGCTGCGTGGCCTGGAACACCTACGCTATACACCGGCCATTGCCCTGACCGGGTATGGCGCCAGCGCCGACCAGTACCGCTCGCGCCAGTCAGGTTTCGACCGCCACCTGAGTAAACCGGTGGGCTACGACGAACTGGTCGAGGCCATAGAGACGCTGTGCGGGTCGGTGCCCTATTGAGCTGGCAAGCGCCTGAAGCAAATTGCATCGACACCTGCCCCACTCACGCATGCACGCTCCATTGCACCGCATCCGCAGCGATCGGCAACTCGTCGATGGCATGGATCATCCCGCTGGCCAGCGCCTCCTGCGGCGCCAGGATCCGCGGATAGGCCATCAGGTAGCGCGGCACGTCGAGCACGTCGCTGGCGCCTTCGGTGCGCTCGGCGACGATCTGCGCATACAGGCGCAGGTCGTAGTCCAGGCTCATGGCGTACTCGGCCATGCGCGCATGGTCCACCGAGCCATGCAAGGTCCAATGGAAGGGATGGAACAGGAACTTGCTGCAGGCACAGGCCGTACGATGAACGCCGGCCAGGAACAGGATGTTGCCCATCGACTCGACCGTGCCCAGGTTGTGGGTATGCACCGGTACCGGCAAGGCGCGCAGGAAGTTGTACAGGGTGAAGCCATAGCTGCATTCGCCGCCCATGGTGGCGATGTTCAGCTGCAATACCTCGGCGTCCTGTTGCAGGGCCTTGGAGCAGGTATTGATCAGGTTGCCGCAGGTCGCGGAGTTGATCGGGCCGGTGTAGTGGATGATGTGTCTGGCCATGTCGTCCTCCAGGGTCAGTCAGGCGTGTTCTTTTCCACAGCGTCACTGCCCGGCGTCGCCGGGTCGTGCTCGCCCATCTGCTGGTAATGCTTGCGCAGCGCATGCAGTTCGGCCGGCCCCATGTCCTCGAGGTCGAGCAGTGCCTTGTGCGCCCGCTTGGTGGTGCGCAGCAGCTCGTCGATCTTAATGTGCAACTCATCGTTGTCGCGGTTCTGGGTGTTCTGGATCAGGAACACCATCAGGAAGGTGATGATCGTGGTCGAGGTGTTGATCACCAGTTGCCAGGTGTCGTTGAAGTGGAACAACGGCCCGCTGACGCCCCAGGCGATGATCAGCATCAATGCGATGGCGAAGGTCACCGGGCGTCCACTGTGGTTGGCCAGCCATTGGGCAAACCGGTCGAATTTCATGGCTGGATCTCCTTCAGGCCGGTTGCCCGGTTTCATCAGGCAGGCCTTCGATGTCCGGGTCGTCCGGTTGCACCTCCGGCTCGTCCTCATCCGGGTGTACCGCGGGTTCCGGTTGATCGTCGTCGAAATCGTCGTCGCTGTTCATGGCTCACCTCGGTTTACGCGCCGCCATGCGGTGGAGGCTCGCAAGGCGCGCAAAGTTCCAGTTTTTCTCCCATACCATGACCTGTACTGCGGTTGTTCACCCGCTAAATATTTGCCTCGCGGTCCTTCGGGCAACTGGTCCGAAAACTCGAGAATATTTCTACTGCGATGACTGACAGCCCAGTCATAACTGAACACAGACCTTCCTGTGTTCGACCAGAGGTAAGCCATCATGGCTAACAACCAAGACAAGGGCGGCGACCGTAACGCCGACGACAACATGGGCAACGCCGGCCAGCAAGGGGGCCACGGCTCGGCAGGCGACATGACCGACCGGCAAAAAGGCGGACAGCAAGGCGGTCAGCGGCCTGAGGACAAGACCGACAAGGATTGGGCGCAGTCCCAGGATACCGGGCGACAAGGCGGGCAATCGGTGGAACAGCCTGATGACCGGGAGAACCTTACCGACCCTGGAAAAGTCGGTGGTCAAAAGCGCGACCAAGACCAGGGCATGGACAAGGAACGCTGATTGCGGGGTCCACCCAGGGCGACAGCGTTCGCCCTGGGGATCGTATTGACAGTTCCGATACTGGCGATATGCAAGACCGGACATTCTCTGACGAGGTAACAGCCCATGATCGACCCCAATCATCTAGACCCTTACGTCGATGAAGTACCGCACGATCCCGGCGAAAAGGTACCACCGCCCGATCCGCAACATGAGGCACCCGAGTGGCCGGAAGGCCAGGTGCCACCCGAGGAGCAATCCGACGGATGACAAAGTCCGTCGCGTCCACAGGCTCATCGAAAACGGAGATCGAACAATGACTGCTCAATTGAATGGCAAGCGTGTGGCCTTCCTGGTCACTGATGGCTTTGAACAGGTGGAGCTGACAGGCCCCCGCGAAGCTCTCGAAACCAACGGGGCGATAATCGACATTCTGAGTGACAAGGAAGGCACCGTTCGCGGCTGGCATCACGACAAGCCTGCCGACGAATTTGCAGTGGACGCCACCTTCGAGAGCGCCCACCTTGATCTGTACGATGCCATTGTGCTGCCAGGTGGCGTACAGAACGCCGATACCATTCGCCTGATACCCGCTGCTCAGAAACTGGTGAAAAGCCACGACTCGGCAGGCAGACCGCTGGCGGTGATTTGCCACGGTGCCTGGCTGCTGGTGTCGAGTGATCTGGCCAAAGGCCGGCGGCTGACCAGCTACAAGACATTGCAGGATGATATTCGCAACGCCGGTGGCAACTGGGTAGATGAAGAAGTGGTGGTGGACGGCAACCTGATCACCAGTCGCCAGCCAGACGATATCCCGGCCTTCAACGAGCAGTTGATCAAGGCACTGGCGGGTTGAATGCTGTCGATTCAGCAATTGCCCCAGGAGGCCTCATGAGTGAACCCCGAGAGTTGCATTCAACCGTCATTTGCGTGCAGGAGGGCAAGATCCTGTTCGTGCGCAAGGAGGCGCCAGAGTGGTCTTTGCCCGGCGGCAAGCTCGAACCGAGCGAACAACCCCTCGAGGCGGCCCGTCGGGAACTGCGGGAGGAGACAAGCCTGACACTGCGAAACGCTCGGTACCTTGGCCATCACGTCTATGCGATGGAAGAACATTACCTTTACCGGATGCCTGTCGAGCGTTCAGAGGTACCGCGCGCATCCGGGGAGATAGTCGAATGCCGCTGGTTTACACCCGTCGAGTTGGTTCATGTGACGGTGAAGCCTACCAACCTGGATCTGCTCAAACGGGCAGGACAAATTTGCTAGAAAGTTGCCAATAGACCGGCCACTCCCTCTTCAGTGGGAAGCGGCATCCGAACAAGATTGAGAAGACGCCAGTTCACGCGCTCTGGCGACACCCCACAGCATGGCGGTCGTCATGGACTGCCCTGGACGCGTTCCATAGGCCTCTTCGTGGATCAATGCGCCCTCGTGACCATAGATACCCATGAACAATTGCGTGGTACCCACGCGTGATAGGCGCACCTGGACATCGATAGTCCAGCCGGAATCAAGTATCTCGGTGTGCGTACGGCAGTGCAGTTGGGCATCCATCCAATCCCAATAAGTCTGGCCTCTTTCTCTCATCACTTTCTCCCAGGGTGAGATCTAAGTAAGACACATTGTCGCAAACGAGGCTGACCGCTGATCGAGTTTCTGGAACCTTTTCAAAAAGTTGAGCGAAGTTGTCGCTGACTTGACAGTGCCAGACAGAAACTCCGAGCCCGAGCTTTCCTGCCAGCACCACTCGTCAATCGTGCTGAACCCTCCCGCCCCGCTACCAGTCGCTACTGATGAGTACACGAACGCAGGGGGCTCTCGTGAGCGAGATCCGCATTGGTATTTCCGGTTGGCGCTATGGCCCATGGCGCAAGGACTTCTACCCCGAGGGCCTGCGCCAGGACGACGAGCTGGCGTTTGCCTCGCGGGCGGTCAACAGCATCGAGATCAATGGCTCTTTCTACGCGCTGCAGACACCTGAACGCTATGGTCATTGGCGTGACGAGACACCGCAGGATTTCGTGTTCTCGGTCAAGGCGCCGCGTTACATCACCCATGTGCGCAGGCTTCGCGATATCGATGAAGCGCTTGCCAACTTTTTCGCATCGGGCCCATTGCTGCTGGGCGACAAGCTGGGGCCATTTCTCTGGCAGTTTCCGCCGAACCTGAAGTTCGACGCGCAACGCTTCAGCGACTTCCTGGCCAAGCTGCCGCGTGACCGCAACGCTGCCCGCCTCCTCGCCCGCCAGGCGGCCGAGCGCCTGCAAGGCAACGGCGGCACTGCCATCCGAGGTAACGCTCGCCTGCGCCACGCCGTGGAGATTCGCCATCCCAGCTTCCTCTGCGACACCTTCATCAACCTGCTGCGCAAGCACAAGATTGCCTTGGTGGTCGCTGACAGCGCGGGCAAATGGCCTTATGTCGAGGAAGTCACGGCCGATTTCGTGTACCTGCGCCTGCATGGCGATGTCGAGCTTTATAGCAGCGGCTACACCGCCAGCGCACTACGCCGCTGGCGCCTGCGCATCCAGGCCTGGGCTGCGGGCGGACAGCCGGAGGATGCCCAGCGCGTGATACGCCGTGCCCCGGCAAAACGCGCCTCCCGTGACGTGTACTGTTACTTCGACAACGACCAGAAAGTGCATGCCCCTTACGATGCCCGCCGCCTGCTGGCCAAGCTCGGCCTTGACGGCGAACTGGTGACCGAGCCTGGCGTCGAGCCGCAGGAGCCGCTATGAACGGGACCCTGCCTGCCCCCCGCTGCATCATCGACAAGGTGACCGTCGTGCACCGCCTGACGGTGCTGACCCTCAACGTGCACAAGGGCTTCACCCTGTTCAACCGCCGCTTCATACTGCCGGAGCTGCGCGAGGCGGTGCGCGCCACCGGGGCCGACCTGGTGTTCCTGCAAGAGGTACACGGCAGCCACCAGCGGCATGCCGAACGCCATCCGACCTGGCCGATGGCACCTCAGTACGAATTCCTCGCCGACAGCATGTGGCCGCAGTTCGCCTACGGGCGCAACGCGGTCTATCCCCATGGCGACCATGGCAACGCCCTGCTGTCCAAGTTTCCGATCCGCGCCCACGACAACCTCGACGTCACGATCCACGGCAACGAGGAGCGCGGTCTGTTGCACTGCCTCCTCGAAGTGCCCGGCCATGAGCAAGTGCACGCGATCTGCGTGCACCTTGGGCTGCGCGAAGACCATCGTCAGCGCCAGGTCGGCCTGCTGCTGGCGTTGCTCGACAGCCTGCCGCCGGAGGAGCCGGTCATCGTCGCCGGCGACTTCAACGACTGGCGCCTGAAAGCGGATGCCCGACTGTCGGGCCACCTGCGCGAAGCCTTTGGCAAACCGGCGCGCAGCTTTCCCGCGCGTCTGCCGCTGCTACGCCTTGACCGCATCTACCTGCGCAATGCACAAGCCTGTGAGGCGCGGGTGTTGTTCCGATACCCGTGGTCACACCTCTCCGACCATGCCCCGCTGGTGGCGCAGGTGACGCTATGAAGCAGTCCTGGAGCGACGGCAACCGTGTCGAACTGTTGATCAACGGTGAGCAGTACTACCCGCGCGTGTTCGAGGCCATGGCCCAGGCACGGGAGGAAATCCTCCTGGAGACCTTCATCATCTACGATGACAAGGTCGGCCAACCTTTGCGCCAGGCCCTGATCGACGCCGCGCGGCGCGGGGTGCGAGTCGAGGTGGCGGTGGACGGCTACGGCACCGCGGACCTGCCCGACGACTTCATCGCCTCGATGACCAAGGCCGGGGTGCGTTTCCATTCGTTCGATCCGCAACCCCGGCTGGCCGGCATGCGCACCAACCTGTTCCGCCGCCTGCACCGCAAGATCCTGGTGATCGACGGACAACGCGCGTTCATCGGCGGCATCAACTACAGCGCCGATCACCTCGGCGATTTCGGTCCTCAGGCCAAGCAGGACTACGCCGTGGAAGTCGTCGGCCCGGTGGTGGCCCAGGTGCACGCATCCTCCTGCCGTATGCTCGCACCCGTGCTGGACGCCGCCAGCCAGGTCCAGCCGACCTGCACCACCGCAGGCCCGGCCAGCGCCGTGCTGGTGGAACGCGACAATCGGCGCCATCGCAACGATATCGAGATCTGCTACCTACAAGTCTTCCGTGAAGCCAGGCAACGTATCGTCGTGGCCAACGCCTACTTCTTCCCCGGCTATCGCCTGCTGCGCGAACTGCGCAACGCCGCCCGGCGCGGGGTCGAGGTGACACTGATCCTCCAGGGGCAACCGGACATGCGCTGGGTGCGCGCGCTCTCGCGGCTGCTCTACAACTACCTGCTGCGCGACGACGTGCGCATCCACGAGTACTGCCAGCGCCCGCTGCACGGCAAGGTGGCGTTGGTGGACGACGATTGGTCCACGGTGGGTTCGAGCAATCTCGACCCGCTGAGCCTGTCGTTCAACCTCGAGGCCAACCTGCTGATCCGCGACCGTGGGTTCAACGATGTGCTCTACCAACACTTGAGCGAGCTCACCCGCGAACACTGCAAGACCGTGACGCTGGAGCGCATGGTGCGTGGCTACTGGTGGCGTGCCCCCTTGATCTTCCTGGGTTTCCACATCACCCGCTATTTCCCGCGTATCGCCGGCTGGTTCCCGGCGCACCGGCAACGCCTGCAGTCGTTGCAAGCCGACAGCGAGGCCCCGGCCGGCTACCACGGGGGCAAGACCTGATGGCCACGCCACGCTGGAAAACCTGGGGCAAACGCCTGCTGACCGTGCTGTTCCTGGTGCTGATCCCGGTGCTGCTGTTCACCCTGGCGCGTAACCTGGACTGGAACGAAGTGCGGCAGTCGCTGCTGGCCTACCGACCCTCGACCCTGGCCCTGGGGTTGCTGCTGGCCCTGGGCAGCTACCTGGTGTTCGCCAGCTACGACCTGCTCGCCCGCGCCTACACCGGCCATCGCCTGCCGGCCCGCCAGGTGCTGCCGGTGGCGTTCGTGTGTTATGCGTTCAATCTCAACTTCACCACCTGGGTCGGTGGCGTGGCCCTGCGTTATCGCCTGTACGGCAGGCTGGGGCTCGATACGCCGACCATCACCCGCATCCTCACCCTGGGCCTGTTGACCAACTGGGTGGGCTACCTGCTGCTGGCCGGCACGGTGTTCGCCTTGGGCCTGGTCAAGCTGCCGGATAGCTGGGCGGTGGGCGCCGGCGGCCTGCGTCTGATCGGGGTGCTGATGGTGGCGGTCGCGTTGGCTTACCTGTTCGCCTGCGCCTTCGCCACGCGACGAACGTGGGACCTGCGCGGGCACGAAGTCACCCTGCCGAGCCTGCGCCTGGCGCTGTGCCAGGTGGCCCTGGGGGCCAGTAACTGGGCGCTGATGGCGGCGCTGATCCACCTGCTGCTGCCGCCGGAACTGTTCTACCCATCGGTGCTGGGCGTGTTGCTGATCAGTTGCGTGGCGGGCGTGGTCGCGCATATCCCCGCCGGGCTTGGCGTGTTGGAGGCCGTGTTCCTCGCCCTGCTCCACGGCCAGCTCGGCCAGGGCACGCTGGTAGCTGCGTTGCTGGGTTATCGAACGTTGTACTACCTGATTCCGCTGCTGGTGGCGGTGATCACCTACCTGATCCTCGAGAAGCGCGCCAAGGCCTTGCGCCAACAGGCCAGGCCGGCCCTCGACAAGCGCTGATGGGCCGTCGGGCCCGGGAGGTACATCATGCGTTTCATTCTGTGTATGGCACTGCTGGGCACCTTGGCCAGCGGGCAGGTGCTGGCCGAAGGCTGCGATGTGGTCACCCGCTCCTCCAGCGAGGCGGTCAAGCCGGTGCAGCAACACACCTGCTACAGCTACGGCAACATGCCGGCCGAAGCGATCGCCTGGTCGTGCAGCAGCGAAAGCAAGGAAATGCTCAACAGCCAGAAACGCCAGGTCGAGCGTTGCGCCGACGGCAGCGTCGGCAGCTGCATCGCGCCGCTGACCCAGGAGACCCTGGCCAACCCCGATGCCGCAGGGCGTGACGAGCCCTCCACCCGTCCAGCCGTGCCCAAGGATGCGCGGATCATCACCTACTACTACGACACCCCGAGCCTGGGCCAGGCGCGCAGCGATTGCGAGCGCAACAACGGGGTCTGGCAGACTCACTGACGCAGAGGAGAACGATCATGCCACGTGGAGACAAAGACAAGTACACCGACAAGCAGAAGCGCAAGGCCGAGCATATCGAACAGAGCTACGAGGACAAGGGCGTGTCCAAGGACGAAGCTGAGGCCCGCGCCTGGGCCACGGTCAACAAGCAGTCCGGGGGCGGCGAGCGCAAAGGCGGATCAGGGCAGAAGAAAAGCCCGGCGGCCAAGGCCCAGGCACGGGCTTCATCGGCCCGGCGCGCGGTGGCGACCAAGCATGGCGTGCCTCGTTCCGGACAGCGGCTGGAGGACATGACCAAGGCTGAACTGATGGACCGTGCGCGCAAGCGGCACATTGCCGGGCGCTCGACCATGCGCAAGGGAGAATTGATCGAGGCCCTACGCAAGGTGGCTTGAGACGCGCCGGCGTCCCCACGAGGCAAGCTCGGCGCTGTGCCGTTGCCGTTGCCGTTGCCGTTGCCGTTGCCGTTGCCGTTGCCGATCAAGAGTCTAGCGCCATACCCAACTAGCGACAGCTGCGTCAGCCCAGGCGCCGCCCGTACTTTCGCGACTTCAGGAGGCCGAACGCAGGCCTTGCGGAGGGAGGTGACGGGCATGGATGCCCGTCAAGCGCTGGGGCCCAGGATGGGCCCTGCAGCGCGGTCCTCCCGGGAGCAAGGCCGGAGTGAGGGGACCCGGAGCGAAGCGCAGGGCCGGATGAATGGAGCGAGGATTTTTTGGTTCCTTTTTGATCCTTCAAAAAGGGACTCGCCGTAAGGGCGAAAAGGTGACTATGCGTCGACATCGCAAATGAATGCACTTACAACTATTAAAACCGACACCGACTGCATTTGACTTTGACTTTGACTTTGACTTTGACTTTGACTTTGACTTTGACTTATAAATAGTCTGTTTTAAAAGTTATATGCACATTCATTTGCGATGGTGACGCATAGTCACCTTTCCGCCCTTACGGCGGGTCCCTTTTTGAAGGATCAAAAAGGAACCAAAAAATCCTCGCTCCATTCATCCGGCCCCTACGCTTCGCTCCGGGGTTCCCTCGCTCCGTTCTTGCTCCCGGGAGGACCGCGCTGAACGCCCCATCCTGGGGCGCAGCGCTTGACGGGCATCCATGCCCGTCACCTCCCTCCGCAAGAACTCCGCTCGGCCTCCTGAAGTCGCAATTGGCGGCGCCTGAACTATTGCGCACTTAGAAACAAAACCAAGATCAAGATCAAGATCAACAGAGTTGCTGTTGAACGGTGCGCATGTTGATGTAATAACTGCACTTCACCGGAGATTCTACCGACGAAGCCGTCGAGAGTGAAAGAACCTCATGGCGATATAGGATCACTCGCCGGGAATGTTTCATCCAAAGCGTTATCGACATTGCTCTCCTTCGGCTGGGTCATCTCTCCACATTTGCAGTCTGCCATACGACAAGGCTCCCCATTGCGATGCCCCGTCGCGCAGGCTTCGCAGCAATAGGCCTTGCCATCCTGGACCACGGCATTGGCATCCACGGTGCAGGAACAGTGGTTGCAGGAACAGCGTTGCTCATTCATCACGGTTCTCTCCTGTCGTCATCAGGTTCCACGTCGTCGGTCCAGGGCTCGCCGTCCAAGGGCGCGGAGCGAGCCAGTTCGGCCTCGTCCAGGCCGATGCCGCCGCCGATCTCATGGGCCTCAACCTGGCGCAAGGTCTTGTCCGCCGGGCCACCCGCCGGGCCGGGCTCGTCCGGATCCCGAGCACCAGTTTCATCAAACAGCGTATCCGGGCTCAAATCGTCGAGAGTGACATTGTCCTCGTGCAGGCTGTCGCTCAGGGCCTCGCCACCGGTCATGCCGCTTTCGGCGACACGCCGGGGCGGGTAGTCCTCGGCGATCTCGCGCGCCGGGCGCTCGTCGCCGACACGCCCCTGGCGTTCATCGCGGCGCTCGCTGAAATCCAGCTCGTGGACACTGCCCATGCGGTCCTCGGTGTCGTCGATCTCCACCTGCGGTCTTGGGTCATCGGGTCTAGGCATGAACGTTCTCCATCAGTGGGCTTCACACGGTCGACTGCCCCCACGAAGCAATGATTCAGAGTTTCTTCACAAAGCACCGCCGCGCGCGTTTTTTTGAACTCAAAGCCGCGCCGCCGCCTCCCAATCTTGAGACCCCGAACCCTCCCCGAACCCTCCCGGAGCCCGCCATGGCCAAGCCCCTGCAGGAGTACCAGCGCAAGCGCGATTTCAATGCCACGCCCGAGCCGGCTGGCAAGCGTGCCAGGCCACGCTCGGCCCACGCGCTGCAGTACTGCATCCAGAAACACGATGCCAGCCACCTGCACTACGACTTCCGTCTGGAACTCGACGGCACCCTCAAGAGCTGGGCGATCCCCAAGGGCCCCTCGCTCGATCCCAAGGTCCGACGCCTGGCAGTGCACGTGGAGGATCACCCACTGGATTACGCCGATTTCGAAGGACACATTCCCGAAGGCCATTACGGCGCTGGTGATGTGATCGTCTGGGATCGGGGTGTCTGGGAGCCTGAGGGCGATCCGCATGAAGCCTATGCCAAGGGCAAGCTGCGCTTTCGCCTGCAAGGCGAGAAGCTGTCGGGAATCTGGAACCTGTTCCGCACCCACCTGGCCGGCAAGAAAGAACAGTGGATGCTGGTCAAGTCCCATGACGGACAGGCGCGCAGCGAAACCGACTACCGCATCGTCGAGGCCCTGCCGGACAGCGTGCTGAGCGAGCGCACCCTGCCACCGCGGCGCCCGGCCAAGGCAACCGCTTCCACGCGCAAGCGCAAGGCCGGCCGCAAAGCCCTGCCGGCGCTGCTCCAGCCACAACTGGCCACGCTGGTCGACTCACCTCCCAGCGGCGACTGGCGTTACGAAGTCAAGTTCGATGGCTACCGGATCCTGGCCCGCATCGACGGTGACGACATACGCCTGTTCACCCGCAATGGCCACGACTGGAGCGCGAAAATGCCCCGCCAGGTCGAGGCGCTCAAGGCACTGGGGCTCGACGCGGCATGGCTGGACGGCGAAATGGTGGTGGTCGGCGACAACGGTGTGGCCGATTTCCAGGCCTTGCAGAACGCCTTCGACACCGAGCACGACGAACGTATCACCTATTACCTGTTCGACCTGCCCTGGCTGGGCGGCGAGGACCTGCGCGAATTGCCGCTACAGGCGCGTCGTGACACCCTGGCCAAGCTGCTGGAAGACAACGCTTCGCCGCTGCTCAGGTTTTCCGCCGATTTCAAGGAGCCAGTCGACTCGCTGCTCGACAGCGCCTGTCGGCTGGAACTCGAGGGGCTGATCGGCAAGCGAGCCGACAGCCCCTACGTCGGCCGACGCGGCAGCGACTGGATCAAGCTCAAGTGCAAGCAGCGCCAGGAATTCGTGATTGTCGGCTACACCGACCCCAAGGGCAGTCGCAACGGCTTCGGCGCCCTGCTGCTGGCCCTGCACGACCACGGCAGCGGCCAGCTGCGCTACGCCGGCAAGGTCGGCACCGGCTTCAGCGCCGCCACCCTGGACAGCATCCTCGCCCGCCTGAAACCGCTGCAGGCCGCCAAACCGCCCTTGGCCAGCCCCCCCAGCGGAGCCGAAGCCCGCGGCGTGCACTGGCTCAAACCGCAACTGCTGGCGGAAGTCGCCTACGCCCAGATGACCCGCGAAGGCCTCGTGCGCCATTCGGTGTTCCACGGTCTGCGCGACGACAAACCCGCCACCGCCATCGACCTGGAGCGAGCGATGCCCGCCAAACGCGCAGCACAGACACGACCCGAGGGCCTGGGCAACCTGCGCCTGACCCACCCCGAGCGCGTGGTAGACGCTACCACCGGGGCCACCAAGCGCCAGGTCGCACAGTACTACGCCCAGGTCGCCGACTGGCTGCTGCCACAGCTCAAGGACCGGCCTGTCGCCCTGGTCCGGGCACCGGATGGCCTGGGCGGCGAGCTGTTCTTCCAGAAGAACGCCGGCCATCTGCAAATTCCCCACGTGCTCAGCTACAGCAAGGCCCAGGCCGGCCAGGCGGCCATGGTGCTCAACCGCGCCGACAGCCTGCTGGGCGCGGTGCAGATGAACACGCTTGAATTGCACACCTGGAATGCCACCACCAAGGACTTCGACAAGCCCGACCGCTTCGTGCTCGACCTCGACCCTGATCCCGCACTGCCCTGGAAAGCCATGCTCGAGGCCACCCAACTGACCCTCACCCTGCTCGATGAGCTGGGCCTCAAGGTGTTTCTCAAGACCAGCGGCGGCAAGGGCATGCACCTCGTCGTGCCGTTGACTCGGCGTGCCAGCTGGGACGAAGTGAAGGACTTCAGCCATGCCTTGGTCGAGCACATGGCCGGCCTGTTCCCCGATCGCCTAAGCGCCGTGTCCGGGCCGAAAAACCGCGTCGGGCGGATCTTCATCGACTACTTGCGCAACGGCAAGGGCGCCACCACCGTCGCCGCCTACTCGCTGCGCGCCCGCGAGGGCCTGCCGGTGTCGGTGCCGATCTGGCGCGAGGAACTGACTCAGCTCAAGGGCGCCAACCAATGGAACATCGGCAACCTGCAGGCGCGGCTTGCCGAGGTGGACGATCCGTGGGCCGAAATGGCCAGGACCCGCCAATCGATCACCGTGCGCATGCGCAAGCAACTGGGGATTGCCTGATGGATTCGACCCACTTCGATCAGCTGCTACACCGGCTCGCTGCCCGTTTGCAGCCCCTCGAACTCGAACCCTTGCTGCCGGAACTGTTGCAGGCTCTGCAGCGCGAACACCTCGACCTGCTCCCCTTGCCCGGCCAGGGGCGGACCCTGCAGCGCTGGCGGACGCTGGCGCGGGTCGCTGCTTGCGATCTCAGCCTGGCCAAACTCTACGAAGGCCATACCGACGCCTTGGCGATCCTTGCCGAATGCGGCGCCGCCCATCATGCCGGCGACGGAGTCTGGGGCGTGTGGGCTGCCGAGCCGCCGGATGCCCGCACCCACATCGTCGAACGGAACGGCGAGCAGGTTCGCCTGCAGGGTCGCAAGGCCTGGTGTTCAGGGGCGTTGCAGATCGACCGTGCGCTGCTGACCGCCTGGCAAGACGACCAGCCCCAACTGGTGGCCATCGAGCTGGGTCACCCGAGCCAGCGTATCCAGGCCGACCACTGGCAGGCCGTTGGCATGGCCGCCACCGCCAGTGTCGCCATCGCGTTCGACGACTCGCCAGGGCTGGCCATCGGCGAGCCCGGCCAGTATCTGTCCCGCCCAGGCTTCTGGCACGGGGGCGCGGGCATCGCCGCCTGCTGGTATGGCGCGGCCGAAGCCTTGGCGGACTACCTGCGCGAACACTGCCGCAAACCCCGGCCCGACCCACATGCCGACGCCCACCTGGGCACCGTCGATGCGGCCTTGTTCGGAGCCCGCGCCGCCCTGCGCGAATGCGCCGCCTGGATCGACCGGCACCCAGGCGACGATGCCAGTTTCGAGGTACGCCGCACCCGCGCCCAGGTCGAGCAGGCGGTCGAGTTGGTCATCCAGCACGTCGGCCGGGCGCTGGGCGCCACGCCGTTCTGTTGCAGCAGCCACTTCGCCCGCCTCAGCGCCGACCTGCCGGTATACCTGCGGCAAAGCCACGCTGAACGCGACCTGGCCGAGCTGGGGCGGCAATTGACCGACATGCCTGCAGGCGCATGGCAACTATGAGCCAGAATCTGATTCAGGCCGCTGACGGCACGCCATGGGGCGCCTGGCAGCAATCCGCGCACCTGGCCCGCGCCACCTGGCTGACACCCGACCGACTGTGCCCGCCCGGCAGACGGTTAGTACTGTTGGCGCCGCACCCGGACGACGAGATACTCATGGCCGGCGGCCTGTTGGCCAGTTTCCACGGCCGGGAACAGGACCTGGTGCTGATTTCCGCCACCAACGGCGAGGCCAGCCATCCGCATTCCAGCCAATGGACCGAGCACCGCCTGCGCCATCAGCGCCCCCTTGAGAGCCGCCATGCCCTGCAAAAGCTGGAGCTGGATCTCAACCGCGTCGATTGGCGACGACTCAATCTCAAGGACGGCGCCCTGCCCCGCGATGAAGCTTTCCTGGTCACGCACCTGGAACAGTTGCTCCAGCCCGACGACCTGCTGCTGACCACCTGGCGTGGCGATGGGCACTGCGATCATGAAGCGGCCGGCCGTGCCTGCGCCAGGGCGGCCCAGTCACGCGGCGCGCAGCTGGCCGAGGTACCGGTTTGGGCTTGGCACTGGGCTGCTCCCGACGATCCGAGGCTGCCGTGGCCCCAGGCACATCGCCTGCCGCTCGACGAAACGCGCCTGGCGCGCAAGCGTGAGGCCCTGGCCGCCCATGCCAGCCAATTGCAGCCCGATGGCGATCATCCGCCGGTACTGCCCGAACAATTGCAGACCTGCCTGCTGCAACCCTTCGAACTGGTCTTCCTGTCAATGGAGTCGCCATGAGCCTCGACGCGCAGTACTTCGCCAACCTGTATGCCGCCAGCGATGACCCGTGGGCGTTTCGGACCCGCTGGTACGAACGACGCAAGCGCGACCTGGCCCTGGCCAGCCTGCCGCGCCAGTGCTACGCGCGCGTGTTCGAGCCGGCCTGCGCCAACGGCGAACTGAGCGTCCTGCTGGCCGAGCGCTGCGCCGACCTGCTGTGCCAGGACATCGACGCCACCGCCGTGGCCCTGGCCCGCCAACGGCTGGCAGGCGCGAGCCATGCCCGCGTCGAACAGGGACACCTGCCGGGCGACTGGCCGGGCGGGCAGTTCGACCTGATCGTGCTCAGCGAGATCGGCTACTACCTGGACCCCACCGACTGGCTACAGGTGATCGAACAATCGGTGGCCAGCCTGAGCCATGACGGCGGCCTGCTGGCCTGCCATTGGCGCCATCCCATCGCCGGTTGCCCGCAGGATGGCCGTGAGGTCCATGCCCTGCTGGCCCGACACCTGCCGCTGTACCCGTTGCTGCGCCACGAGGAGGCGGATTTCCTGCTCGAGTACTGGTCGTGCCAACCCAGCGTCGTGGACCTGGACGAGACCTGCCCATGATCGCCGTCATCATTCCGGCCCACAACGAGGCCCGCCGCCTCGGGCACTGCCTGGCCGCCGTCAAGCTGGCGGTGGCGCGGGCCGAGGCGGCGGGCCTGGTGGTCGAGGTGCTGGTGGTCCTCGATCGCTGCGTCGATGCCAGCGCGCGCATCGCTCGCCGTCATGGCGTGCACACCCTGGAGCTGGAGGCTGGCAACGTCGGCATTGCCCGACGCTTGGGCGCGGCGTGGATGATCGAGCGCGGGGCGCAGTGGCTGGCTTTTACCGATGCCGACAGTCGCGTGCCCCAGCACTGGCTGGTGTCGCAACTGCAATGGCATGCCGACGCGGTCTGCGGCACGGTGCACATCGAGCGCTGGCAACCCTGGCACGGCGCCACCCTGCGCCAGTTGTACCGCAGCCGTTACCAGGCCCGGGACGGCCATCGGCATATTCACGGCGCCAACCTGGGCGTGTGCGCCAAGGCCTATGAGCGCGTCGGCGGATTCCAGCCATTGCCGGCCCACGAAGATGTGCAACTGGTGCTGGCCCTCGAGGCCAGTGGCGCGCAGATCGTCTGGACGGCGGCGCACAGCGTGGCCACCAGCAGTCGCCGGGACAGCCGCGCCCGCCAGGGCTTCGGCGACTACCTGAATGGACTGGAGGGGCAACTGCCATAACTCTGCGCAACCGCGCTATGATGCTTTGCGCGGTCGCTTGGCCGCCGGCTTCTTCGCCTTGGTCTTGCCACCCAGGCTGCGCTTGAGCAGCTCGGTGAGGTCGATGATGTCCGCGCCCTTCTCCGTCGGCGCCCCCTCGCCTTTGTCCACGGTCTCGATCTTGCCCTTGCTGGCCTTCTCTTCCACCAGGTCGAGGATCGTCTGGCGAAAGGCATCATGGTACTCGTCGGGGGTCCATGGCCCGCTCATGTCTTGCACCAGCTTCCTGGCCATGTCCAGTTCGCGCTTTTCCAGCTTGCTGTCGGTCACGCTCTTGTCCAGTTCCAGCGACTCCAGACCGCGCACCTCCTCGGGCCAGCGCAGCGTGATCATTACCAGCGCGTCCTCCAGGGGACGCAGCAGCGCCAGGTGCTGGCGGGTATGCAGCACGACGGTGGCCAAGGCCACCTTGCCGGTACTTTCCAGGGCCTCGCGCAGCAACGCGTAGACCTTGCCGCCACGACGGTCAGGGCTCAGGTAGTAAGGGGTGTCGAAATGTTGCAGCGGTATCTCCCCGGCATCGACGAACGAGAAGATATCGATGGTCTGGGTCGCCTCGGGCCGGGCCTTGCGAATCTCCTCCTCGCTGATCACCACATAACGGCCCTTCTCGTACTCCACGCCCTTGACGATGTGTTCCTTGTCGATCTCCTTGCCGGTCACCTTGTTCACCCGCTTGTAGCCCACCGGCTCCATGCTGCGCTTGTCGAGCCAGTCGAAATCGACGCGCTCGGTGCGCACGGCGGTATTGAGGGAGACGGGGATGTGCACGAGGCCGAAGCTGATCGCGCCTTTCCAGATTGCCCGGGCCATGGTCGGCTCCTACGCGTCGAAGGGTTGGCCGGGCTGGCTGTAGCGCAGCGCACCGCAGCGTTCGCAGCACTGGCAGTCAAGCCCGGCGATTTCACGGACCGACAGGCTGCGCCACTGGCAGCCACGCAGCAGGCAGACGAGTTTCATCAGCCACCTCCTTGGCCCGCACGATTGGGGGCTCTTACAACAGCTGACTGCGCGTGGCGGCCAAGGTTTATTCGACTTTGCCCTACGGCAGTGGATTACCCCCGGCGACACCGAGTTGTTCGTGGGCCTGGTCCACGCGCTCTTGAGGGCCGGCTCAGTTCACTTCTCCTGCAGCACCGCCCGCCCCTTCACCGCCCTGGGGCCCAACCAGGCCCATACCAGCAAGCCGGGCAATGGGGCATAGACGACGAAGATCACCCAGAGCATCTTGCGCTCAGCGCGCCGGTCACTGCCGATGATGTGCCAGATGGCGTAAATCTCAAGGGCGATGACCATCAGGGCGACAAAGAACCAGATCGTTGCGATTTCCATGAGTACTCTCCCATTGGCATGTTCTGCTTTGGGTGACCCGGCTGGCTCATGGTTCATTCAAATTTGGCAGCTCGATTGAGTGCCAGCCAGCTTTTATGTCCGGGGCTCATCTGGTTGAACAAAGCGGCTCGCCTGTGCCTCTACCGTGAAATCTCTGGTGGAAAAGCTCATGAACAGTGATGAGAAGAAGGAAGCGCTGACGGCCTGGCGTGAGGTGTTTGACAGGCCGGAGATTCGGATGGCTGCGCCAGATCAGTATGAGGAGCTGGTTCGGCTGGCCGACAACTACCAACACGACGGCCTGATAAGTAAAGAGGAGAAGAACGCCTTGATCTTCGAAGCCACCAACCGCTACGCCATACTCGTTGCAGGTAACGGCTCGCAAGACTGAGGCCAGTGGCCGTGAGTGGCGGCTCAAGGGGACTAGGGTTTGTAGGAAAAGTAGCCGAGCGGCGATCAGGCAAGGCGAAAACAGGCGAGGAAGCGGAGTTTATAGGTTGTAGTGAGCATTCCGAGCCTGTTTTCAACGCAGCATGATCGTCGCGCAGGCACTTTTCGTACAAAGCCTAAAGGGCTGCATCCGAGCTCGCGGAGGATAAAGGCAGTACTACTTCAAACGTCGTCCCCCCTTTGGCTGTCGATTCGACTTCAATTCGTCCACCGTGACTAGCGACGATTTCCGATGCGATGAATAACCCAAGCCCTAGCCCTGCCGCGGAACCCTTTTCACTTGAGGCATAGCCTGAGTAACGTCCCTCTGGACTAAAGAGATAGGGCATGACTTCGACCGGAATGGGCTCGCCCGAATTGTGAACGTTAATACATGGCCCGGCAGCCTTGTGCGTCAAGGTGACCGTGATGTCAGACGCTATATCGCCATGGTGTATGGCGTTGCCAATCAGGTTGGAGAAAACCTGAGCCATACGGGCTGAGTCGAATGGTCCCGTCACCTGCCCTCTTTCCTTGAAGATGATGGTTGCCGCGGGAAACGCCATTTGCAATTCCTCGATCACCGCGCGACAGATGGAATTGAGTTCGACATTTTCAGGGTACACGGGAATACCTGTCCCTAGGTTGCAACGCGCCAGGTCGAGCAGATCGTTGACGATGCCATTGGCGCGGCGTGCGCTCGTGCAAACCTGGGTTGCCAATATTCTGCCTTTTCCTTCCACCCCCTCCTGGCGCAATAACAGATCGCCGGCCATCAGCACCGCTCCCAAGGGTGAACGTAGATCATGGCCAAGCACCGCGAGAATCATCTTGCGTGTGGAGTCCACCGCTGCCCCGTAGGCGGCAATCGACTCGACCAGAGCCTGGTCAATGGCCTCATTGAACCGAATCATGTCCTGGACGTGATCCTTCGTGGTGGATCCTTCCTGAGCAAGCCACAGCGACAGCACACTGGAGCGCAGTGCGCGATATTCGGAAACCATCTGATCCATCGAGAAGCCTGCTATCAGACGGGTCATTGCGTGGGTCTGCGCGGCAGTCTCGCTGGACGTTTGTGGGCCTCGGCCCTTCGCTTTTTCGGACTGTTGCTGTGCGGTTTGAGCCGTACGCATATCTGCGGCAGCGGTACGTAAAATCCTTTCACCGTGGTTCCTCAAACCCGCGGCGTCCTGTTTCGGCTGTGCTGTTCTGACTGAGCGAGCGAAGTTCTCCCAAGCCTGGAGAATCTCCTCCATGCTGCTCTCGATGAAATCGTACAGTCTCATTACGTTCCTCAATATGCTTCCAGGCAGGCGCTCAACCAGCCTAGTCCATCAAGCCAGCACTGTATAACAACGGGTACCCTGCCTTTGGTCAGCCTTTGGAAACGACTGGTTCTAAGCACTGACTAACGAGGAAATACGGGGTAATCGGTATGCGACGCAGGGTACTGGTGGTCGAGGATGACGACATCCTTAGATGGCTGATGAAAGAAGCGGTGACTCACTTGGGACATGACGTCATTGAGTGCGCCAATGCGGATGACGCCTTGGAGACGTTTTCAGGCGACCAGCGGCTTGCCTTGGTGATCACAGATGTGCGAATGCCCGGCCACATGGATGGTATCGACTTGGCCAAAGCCATCTGGGCAGCCTGCCCAGAGCTTCCGGTGATCATCGTATCCGGCCATATGACACCGGCGCCTGGTTTTCTGCCGGCGAATGCCCGCTTCATCAGTAAACCCTGCACGCTGGATGAACTCAGTCGCACAATGAATCAGCTGCTTTGCGTTCAGCGATCTGGACAGAATGGCCCACGGACACCAACAGGTGGTCGTCCATGACCTGTTTGACCACCTTGCGCATCGCCTGCCGGTCATCCAGGCCTTGTTCGCGGGCCAGCGCATAGGTTTCGCGCTGGTGATCGGCACTGGTGCCGTCGCGCAAGATGCGCCGGGCCTGGATGAAGGCGCGTTCGGCATCGGCGGTGTCGACCGGGTATTGCCTCTGCAGTTGCGTCAGCCAGCCGTCGGCGCTCACCGGCTGTTGCTCGTGCACGCCGATGAAGGTGCCCAGGCGGCCCTGACGCAGGGCACGCCAGTAGTTTTCCTGGGTGACCCAGCGCATCTCACGGCTCGTGACGGCGTCACTGCGCCCCAGCGTATGCTCGACAAGGTGGCGAAACAGCCCGGCGATGGCCAAGGCATCGTCCAACCGGGGGCAGCCATCGCAGATACGCAGTTCGACGGTCGGAAACCGCCGCGAGGGTCGGATCGCCCACCAGAAGTCGCCATCCTCGGCCAGGCTGCCGGTGCGTTGCAGCAGCGCCCGGTAGCGCTCGTAGGCGCTCCAGTCCGGCAGCGGCTCGGGCAGCCCCATGTGCGGCCACTCCCCGCACACCACCCGTCGGTAGCTCATGTAGCCCGTATCCTCGCCGCTCCAGTACGCAGACGAGGTGCTGAGCGCCAACAGCAGGGGCAGCCAGTACGACACCCGATTGATCACCTGCATGCGATCGACGCCGGCCGGCACGCCGACGTGTACGTGCAAGCCGTTCAACAGGCTGCGCCGGGCCACCAACCGGTAGTCGTCGAACAGCTGACGGTAATGCGGGGTATCCCGTGGACGCTGGCGCAGCCATTGGGCACTCGGGTGGCTCCCCGCGCCGTAGAGGCCGGCCCCCTCACCCGCCAGTGCCTGGCTCAGGCGTTGGCGCTGCTCGGTGAAAAAGCCACGGGCCTGATGCAGCGTATCGAACACCGGCGAGGCGACCTCCACCTGGCTGCGGAACATTTCCTCGGCGAACCAGGGCCCCAGCGCATCGCGGCAACAACGGGCCACGGCCGGGGATGGCGCGGCCAAGACACGCCCCGTGGCCAAGTCCACCAGCAGGTATTCTTCCTCGATGCCGAACGTGCAAGGCCGCGCCATGGCTGCATCAGCCCCGGCGGGTGACAGTCAGGGCGACGGCGGCGATGCGCTCGACCTGCTCGTAGCCAGGCTCGAGCAACTGTTCGCCGAACACATCCGGGTCCAGCTCCCGATAGGACCAGCCGAACGCAGGTCCGGCCAGGCGCAGGCGTACGGCCTCGAGCAGCGCGTCGCGCCCCTCGACGATCGCGACACCGGTGTACAGCAGCAACGTGCCGCCGATCGACAGTCGCTCACGGGCCTGCTCGACGATGCGCAATGACAGTTCGGCGCCCAGCGCGCCACCACCATGGCGGTAGGCGCGCTGGGCGAAGTCGAGCATATAGGGCGGGTTGGCGACGATCAGGTCGAATGTGCCGACGATGCCGTCGAGCAGGTCACTGGGCTCCACCGAGACGTTGGCCACGCCAGCCAGTGCTGCATTGATGGCGGTATGGCGCAGTGCCATGGGGTTGATGTCCACCGCGCTGACCTGCGCATGCTGCGCGGCGCGGGCGATCAGCAACGCGCCGACGCCACTGCCACAGCCGATGTCGACGGCATGCTGCACGCGCTGGGGACTGTGCCGCAGGTGATCCTGGATCACCTGGGCGAACCGGTAACTATCGGGGCCGAAGAACACCGCATCGCGGCTGTCGGTCGGCCAGGCGGAATGCACCAGCAGCAGGTCGTCCAGGCTCGACCAGCGCACCCTGCTGCGCCACAGCGTCCCTTGTGGTACGAGCACGCCGGCGGTATGCAGGTGTTGCAGTTCGTCAGCGCTGAGCAACGACGCGGCGAACGGTCGGCTCCAGCCAAACACATCGCGCAGGGTACGAGCCTGGCGTGCTTCGGCGCGGGCATTGACCCTGGCCTGGGTCGCCGGGGTCACGCAAGTAAAACGGTAGCCGTCGGCACGCAGGCGCCGCCCCAGCTGCAGCAAGGCCTCGTCGGCACGTGTCTGGTCCTGGTCGAGCAGCATCAGTTCGGCCCTCCCTGCATCAAACCGGTGGCCTGGATGAACGCGCGGGTGGCGCGCAGGCCCTGGGGCGTGGAATGGCGATTGCCGGCCATCGCTTCGATCAGCGCGGCCATATCGGCCGCCTGCGTTACGCCGGGCGCCTCCTCCTCCAGTTGCAAGGCCTGCTCCCACTGCCCCGGCGGCACCCGACGCACACTGGCGCCCTGCCAGGTGCCGGCGATCCAGTCGTGCCAGAGCTGCTTTTCATAGGCATCGAACACGCCGAACATGGCCGCCACCGGACCATCGATCAACGACCAGAATCGACTCCGCCGAGGATCGCTATTGCGCTCGATCCACCCCTGGGCTTGCAATGCATCCAGGAACCCGGGCATCGCACCGGGCTCGGCCAGCCACTGGTTGATGGTGCGCCCCTGCAGGCGACAGCGGTCCGAATGCATGCACTGTCCATAGACGCGCTTGCGTTCCAGCGTGCTGAGCAACTCTGCCTGCAGGTCGAACGACGCGATCAATGACGGCGTGTCGACGCCCAAGTCATTGAGCCTATAGCCGTGCCTGACGCGCTCATAGAACGCCGGCCCCTGGTCACGGGACAGGTCGATGAAGCTCTCCAGTGAGCGCCGCGCATGACCGCTGGCCGCATTGTCGATGGTCACATGCAGCTGGAAATAATGGGCGTCGATGCCCAGCTCTGCCAACTCATGGATGGTGATCAGCAGGTGCAACGGTGGCTGCTCGTACCCCAGGTTGTAACCGATCACTTCCGCTAGAAATCGATCGCAGTGCTGCCCCAGGGCCAGTTGCAGCGCGCCTTGCAGGTAACGTGCTGAAGGTAGCGGTGCCCCTTGCAGGCAGCCGAGACGACTGAGCAACCGCTGATAGATCAACACGTGGTTGCAACGCGGATCGCCATCTCCCAGTTCTTCCAGAAAGGTGCGGATCAACCCGTGAAAACGCGGGTCCCGCCAATGGCACAGGGCGCCGTGCAACCATGCGCCGTCGACCGCCTTGGTCGGCGCGACCTGTTGCAGGAACCACAAGGCATGGGCCCGGTTGTCGAAGTAGCGGCGCGCAGCCCCCTTGCGCCGTTGTTCAAGATAAGCCGTATGTTCACTGGCGACACGCTGGGCATGGGCTTCTGCCCATTCCGGCAAGCGCCCGGGATCATCCGGCAGGTCGTCCGCAAGCGTGCGCACATGGCGCAGCTGCTGCTGCAGCCAGGCCTCGCCTGCCGGATCAGGGCCCTTGAGCAGGACCCGATAGCGATGCTCAAGTCCATCGGTCGCCTTGTCGGTCACACCCTCAGTCATCGCCACCATGCCCGGTACCTCGCTCATTGATTCTGCGGTCTGGTCTCAGGGGATGGGTTGGTCGTGGGTGTATCGGGCTGCTGCATCTGCAGCGAGGGCTTGCTCGGGTCGGCGTCCTTGGCTGGATGGTCGTTGTCACGGTCGAAACAACCGCTCAGCAGGCTCAGGCTGCCCAGCAGGCAGATCAAAGGGGTGATGCGCATGGAATGCCTCCTTGGTGGGTATGCGCGGTGCCAGGCAACCCCGGCACCGCGTGCACTCACTTACGAGCGGCCACCCTTGCGGCCGGATTCGGTCTGGCGGTTGTCGCCGCCACTGCTCTGACCGCCCTTGCGGCCGGCTTCGGATGCCTTCTCGCGGTCATTGGCGAAGTTGCCCGGGTTCTTCGATCCACCCTGGCTGCCGGTCTTGTTGCTGTCCTGACGACCGGTCATGTTGCTGTCTTTGTTGGCCATGGTTGCAAAACCTCGTGTGGCTAAGGGATGCACGGCTGCATGCCGTACAGGATTGGGAGTACGGCGATAAGGAGGGATTCGGATTATTCCGGGGTGATCGGACCGGCGGCGCTAAACATGACGATGCCCTGTATCTGGGACGCAAGCGGACGCAGGCATGGTTGACCCTTTCACGCACTCTGGCATAATTCTCGCAACCTACCGGTCGGTAGGTTAATTTTTCCAACGGATTTCCCAGTCATGCCTGCCTCCAACCTGCGCTTCGCCGCCTCCCTCGCCCTGATCGGCGCCCTTGGCCCTTCGGCCATCGACATGTACCTGGCCAGCCTGCCGGAAATGGCTCGCGACTTCGCCACCGGCTATACCCAGGTGCAGTTGACCCTGACCGTGTTCCTGCTGGCGATGGGCGCCGGCCAGTTGCTGTTCGGCCCCGTGGTCGATGCCCTGGGCCGCCGTCGTCCGCTGCTCGCGGGACTGATGGTGTTCAGCCTGGCCTCCCTCGGCGCGGCCGCCGCGTCTTCGTTGGACCTGCTGCTGATCGCACGCCTGGTCCAGGGCCTGGCCAGCGCGCTGACGCTGGTGGTGATCATGAGCATGGTGCGCGACAGCGCCGACGGCGTGCGGGCGGCGCAGATCTTCGCCCTGCTGATGACCATCGAAGGCCTGGCGCCGATCCTCGCCCCGGCACTGGGCGGGGTGATCGACGCGGCCTATGGCTGGCGGGCGATCATGCTGGTGCTGGCCGGGCTGGGGCTGCTGACCCTGCTCAATTCGATGCTGACGCTCGGCGAGACCTTGCCTGCAGGGCAGCGGGTACGCCTGGCGCCGACCCGCGCATGGCGCACCTATGCGCGCATCGCCACCGACGGCGCGTTCCTGCGCCCGGCCCTGGCGTTATCGGCGGTGTTCTTCTTCCTGTTCGCCTACATCGCCGGCTCCGCCTACGTGTACCAACAGCATTTCGGCCTCTCCAGCGCGCATTTCGGCCTGCTGTTCGGGGCCTGCGGCGTGGCCATCCTGCTCGGCGCGGCGCTGTCCGGTTACTGGGTGACGCGCCACGGCGTGGCTTGCGTGGCCTGGTGGGGCGCGCTGTGCATGGGCGGCGGCGCGTTGCTGACGGTGTCCGCCGGGCTGACCGGCGCGGGCCTGCCGCTGCTGCTGGCGGGCGTGGTACTGGCGCTGTTCGGCCTGGGCATTTGCGAGGCCACCTTGATGGCCCTGGCGATGTCGTCGCAACAACGTGACGTCGGCTCCACCGCAGCGTTGCTCGGCGCCCTGCAACTGGTGATCTCATCCAGTGCCACACCGTTGGCCGGGCACCTGGCAACGCTGGGGCCGCTGGCCTGGGCCTGGCTGCTGGCGGCCGCTGCCCTGGTCATCGTCGGTTTGACCCGCGCCGCCGTGGCAAAGACAATCAGCGCCTCGCCTAGCGTCAACCCGGAGTGACCGCCTTGAAAGCCCTGACCCCTTCCGCCGCGCGCATCTGCGACCATGCCGTCGAGCACTTCGCCGAGCACGGCTACGACGGCTCGTCGCTGAACGAGATCGCCGCCCTGGCGGGCATGCGCAAGGCTTCGCTGTATGCCCATTTCGCCAACAAGGATGCGTTGTTCGTGCGCGCCTTCGAACGGGCGCTGGCGGACGAGACCGGCTACGTCGAGGCAGGGTTCGGCCATGAAGCGGCGGGCCGCGAGGCGCCGGGGCACTGGCACCCGCTGCACCTGGCCGAGCGCTACGCCGCCTCGGCCAACCTGCGCTTCGTGCTGCGCACGGCGTTTCTGCCGCCGGCACCGATTCGCTCGATCGTCACCGGCGGCTTCGAGGCCTATCTGGAGCAGATTCGCCTGGGCTTCTGCCAGGCCCTGCGCGAGCGCCACGCCTGGGCCCGCAGCGATGGCAACAAGCTGGAACTGTATGGCGATGCGTACCTGGGGATCATCGACAGCCTGCATGTGGAGCTGCTGTATGCGAACCCGGCGGTGTATGCGCGGCGGGCGGCTTCGTTGCTGAAGATTCTCGATGATTCGCTGTATCTGGCGGGTCAGTGAAGGCTTACCCCTGTAGGAGCGGCCTTGTGCCGCGAAAGGGCTGCGTAGCAGCCCCGTCGATTGATGCTTCAACGCTGAAACCCTGGGGCCGCTGCGCGCCCCTTTCGCGGCACAAGGCCGCTCCTACAGGGATTGCGTACGGCATCAGGGCCTGACTTTCTTCAGCTCGTTCAACAACTCCATCAACTGCTCCAGCTTGTCCTCGCCGAACTGGCGCTGGATCTCCTGGTAATTGCGCTCCATCTCCTCGCTCATGGCCAGGAACGCCTGCTGGCCGCGCACGGTCAGGCTGATGAAGATTCGCCGCTGGTCCTCCGGCGACTTGCGCCGGCCCACCAGGCCGTCGCGCTCCAGGCGCTTGAGCACGCCGCTCATGCTCGGCTTGAGAATACAGGCCAGGTCCGCCAATTGGTGGCTTTCCAGCTCGCCCTGCTGGCGCAGGATGCGGATCACCCGCCACTGCTGCTCGGTCAGGTCGTGGGCATTGAGGGCCGGGCGGAAGAACGCCATGGTCGCTTCGCGGGCCTGCAACAGGGTCAACGTCAGGGAAGGTCTAGGATTGCTCATCAGGATAAACGACTGGTTTTATTAAGATATTAATAAAGTGAAAACCATTTCCACCCGTGCTGTCCAGCCCCTGTGAGAAGTACCATCGCTCCCGGCAAACGCCCATTTTCCAGGCGCCGCCTTCGTTGCACGATCAGTTGAAGCCCGCAGCCCGGAACTGATCGCCCCATGTCAACGCAATCCCGCCTGGCGCTGGCGGTACTCCCCCGGCGTCATCTGCGCATGGCGTTGGAAGAAGCGGCTGAAATACGCCGGATCCTTGAACCCCAGCCGGTAGCAGATCTCGTTGGCCGAACCGCCGGTGTACAGCAGCAACCGCCGCGCCTCCTGCATCAGCCGTTCGAACACCAGGCGCTTGGACGGCAGGTCGGCCATGCGCCGGCACACATCGTTCAGCCGCGCCTCGGTCACCCCCAGCGCCGCCGCGTAGGCCGGCAGCGTCCAGTGGTCGAGGTAGTGGCGCTCGATCAGCTCGTTGAAGCGATGGAACAGCTGCAGATCCTCGTGCCGCGCGGGCGTGGCCTCCAGCGAATTGGCGCCCAGGCGCAGCAGGCTGATCATCACCAGGCGCGCCAGGTCCTGCACCGCGGTGCCCTGCCCGGCCTGGCCATGGCCGATCTCATCGCCAAGCAGGTCGAACAGCTGCTCCAGGCGCCGGACCTCGCCGGCCGCCGTGCCCTGCAAGTGCCCCAGGGCAACGCAGGCCGGTTGCAGCCGCGGCCCCAACGCCAGCCCAGGCTCGGCCTGCAGCAGTTGCCAGACCAGTTGCTGACGCACGGTCAGTACATGGCCGTCGGCATCGGCCTCGGTGACGAAGGCATGGGGAATGGTCGGCGGGGTAAGGAAGAACATCGGCCCGGACTCGTGGTAGCGCTGCTCGTCCAGGTACACCCGCACGCTGCCGGTCTTCACGTAGTGCACCTGGAAGAAGCGGTCGTGGCGGTGCACCGGCATGTTGCGGCCGAAAAAACCGGCCAGGTTTCCCAGACGGTCGTAGTGCACCTCGCTGTCGCTGTAGCGCTGGTCGTAGACCTGACCGATGTTGATATTGGGGATCGGCTGTCGTTCTTTCATTGTTGTTCTCGCAGCGGTGAAACGCGCCGGGGAAACCATCGTAGCACCACCGGCCAGCGGTGGACGCCTTGACGATCGTTAACATATTAAATATAACGTTAACACATTAACAAAAACACCACGAGGCGCCCCTGGTCGCCTCAATCACCGCAGGAGAAAAGCATGAGCCGTGCCTTGCACGAGGTCGCCAACGGCAGCTTGTTCGGTGTCGCCCTGAACTACCAGGGCCTGCTGCAGCAGCATCTGGCATCCTTCCATGAAGCGCCGTACCGGCAGCCGCCGGGCAAGCCGGTGCTGTTCATCAAGACCCCGAACACCCGCAACGGGCACGCCCGACCGGTGACCTACCCCTCGGCAGTCGAGCGCCTGCAACCCGGCCCCGCGCTGGGCGTGGTGATCGGCAAGGACGCCAGCCGCGTCAGCGTCGAAAACGCCCTCGCGCATGTGGCCGGCTACACCATCGTCAACGAGTTCAGCCTGCCCGAGGACAGTTACTACCGCCCGGCGGTCAAGGCCAAGTGCCGCGACGGCTTCTGCGCCATCGGCCCGCAACTGGTGCCCGCCGCGCAGGTCGGCAACCCCGACGCGCTGGGCATCCGCCTGTGGGTCAACGGCGAGCTGCGCCAGCAGAACAACACCGCCAACTGCGTGCGCGGTGTGGCCCGGCTGATCGCCGAGATCAGCGAGTTCATGACCCTGCATGCCGGCGACGTGCTGATCACCGGCACGCCCGAAGGCCGCGTCGACGTGCTGCCCGGCGACCGGGTGACGGTCGAGATCGACGGCCTCGGCCAGCTGACCAACCCCATCGTCGCCGAACAAGGACTCGCCCCATGAAGCACGCCCGTATCCAGTTCGACGGCCAGGTCCATCAGGTCACCGTCGAGGACGACCAGCAACTGCGCCTGGCCGATGGCCGCCTGGTCCATGCCGACCAGGTCACCTGGCTGCCGCCGGCCACCGGCAACATGTTCGCCCTGGGCCTGAACTACGCCGACCACGCCGCCGAGCTGGCCTTCACCCCGCCCACCGAGCCGCTGGCGTTCATCAAGTCGCCGGGCACCTACACCGGGCACGAGCAGGTCACCTGGCGCCCGGACAACGTCAAGTACATGCACTACGAGTGCGAACTGGTGGCAGTGATCGGCAAGCCGGCGCGCAACGTCAGGCGCGAGGACGCCCTCGACTACCTGGCCGGCTACACCGTGTGCAACGACTACGCCATCCGCGACTACCTGGAGAACTACTACCGCCCCAACCTGCGGGTGAAGAACCGTGACGCCACCACCCCGGTGGGCCCATGGATCGTCGACGTCGCCGACGTGCCGGATCCGTCGAACCTGACGCTGCGCACCTGGATCAACGGCGAGCTGAAACAGCAAGGCAGCACCGCCGACATGATCTTCGACATCCCCTACCTGATCGAATACTTCTCCAGCTTCATGACCCTGCAGCCCGGCGACATGATCGCCACCGGCACCCCGGAGGGCCTGGCCGACGTGGTGCCGGGCGACGAGGTGGTGGTGGAAGTGCAAGGCGTCGGCCGCCTGGTCAACCGAATCGTCAGCGAAGCCGAGTTCTTCGCCCGCAAAGCACACGAGGCAACAGCATGATCAAGCACTGGATCAACGGCCGCGAAGTCGAGAGTCGCGAAACCTTCATCAACTACAACCCGGCCACCGGCGAAGCCATCGGCGAAGTCGCCAGCGGCGGCGCCGAGGAAGTCGCCCAGGCCGTGGCTGCGGCCAAGCAAGCCTTCCCCAGGTGGGCCAATACCCCGGCCAAGGAGCGCGCCCGGCTGATGCGTCGCCTGGGCGAGCTGATCGAACAGAATGTGCCGCAGCTGGCCGAACTGGAGACCCTGGACACCGGCCTGCCGATCCACCAGACGCGCAACGTGCTGATTCCCCGCGCCTCGCACAATTTCGACTTCTTCGCCGAGGTGTGCACGCGCATGGATGGCCACACCTACCCGGTGGACGACCAGATGCTCAACTACACCCTGTACCAGCCGGTGGGCGTGTGCGGGCTGGTGTCGCCCTGGAACGTGCCGTTCATGACCGCCACCTGGAAGACCGCGCCGTGCCTGGCCCTGGGCAACACCGCGGTGCTGAAGATGAGCGAGCTGTCACCACTGACCGCCAATGAGCTGGGACGCCTGGCGGTCGAGGCCGGCATCCCCAACGGCGTGCTCAACGTGATCCAGGGCTACGGCGCCACTGCCGGCGATGCACTGGTGCGCCACCCGGACGTGCGCGCCATCTCCTTCACCGGCGGCACCGCCACCGGCCGCAAGATCATGCAGACGGCGGGCCTGAAAAAGTACTCCATGGAACTGGGCGGCAAGTCGCCGGTGCTGGTCTTCGAGGACGCCGACCTGGACCGTGCCTTGGACGCCGCGCTGTTCACCATCTTCTCGCTCAACGGCGAGCGCTGCACCGCCGGCAGCCGGATCTTCATCCAGGAAAGCGTGTACCCGCAGTTCGTCGCCGAGTTCGCCGCCCGCGCCAGGCGCCTGATCGTCGGTGACCCGACCGATCCGAAGACCCAGGTCGGCTCGATGATCACCCAGCAGCACTACGACAAGGTCACCGGCTATATCCGCATCGGCCTCGAGGAAGGCGCACGTCTGGTGGCCGGTGGCCTGGAGCGTCCGGCCGGGCTGCCGGCGCACCTGGCCAAGGGGCAGTTCATCCAGCCGACGGTGTTCGCCGACGTGAACAACCAGATGCGCATCGCCCAGGAAGAAATCTTCGGCCCGGTGGTCTGCCTGATCCCGTTCAAGGACGAGGCCGAGGCGCTGCAACTGGCCAACGACACCGAGTACGGCCTGGCTTCGTACATCTGGACCCAGGACATCGGCAAGGCCCACCGCCTGGCCCGTGGCATCGAGGCGGGCATGGTGTTCATCAACAGCCAGAACGTGCGCGACCTGCGCCAGCCGTTCGGCGGGGTGAAAGGCTCGGGCACCGGGCGCGAAGGCGGACAATACAGCTTCGAGGTCTTCGCCGAGATCAAGAACGTGTGTATATCCATGGGTAGTCATCACATTCCGCGCTGGGGCGTCTGACGCCATCGCAGGGCAAGCCCGCTCCCACGATCTGATGCCTTTGTGGGAGCGGGCTTGCCCCGCGATGCGGCCACAACAACAATCACAGGAGATTCCCATGGGCACACTCGCTCTCGCCGCCAAGATCACCCATGTACCCTCGATGTACCTGTCCGAACTGCCCGGCCCGCGCCAGGGCTTTCGCCAGGCGGCCATCGACGGCCACCACGAGATCGGCCGGCGCTGCCGCGAACTGGGCGTGGACACCATCGTCGTGTTCGACACCCACTGGCTGGTCAACGCCAACTACCACATCAACTGCGCCGCGCATTTCGAAGGCCTGTACACCAGCAACGAACTGCCGCACTTCATCGCCAACATGGACTACGGTTTCCCCGGCAACCCCGAACTGGGGCGGGTCCTCGCCGAGCAGTGCAACCGCCTGGGCGTGGAGACCATGGCCCACGACGCCACCACCCTGGCTCCGGAATACGGCACCCTGGTGCCGATGCGCTACATGAATGCCGACCGTCACTTCAAGGTGATCTCGGTCTCGGCCCTGTGCACTTCGCACTACCTCAACGACAGCGCGCGCCTGGGCTGGGCCATGCGCAAGGCGGTCGAGGACCACTACGACGGCACCGTGGCCTTCCTCGCCAGTGGCTCGCTGTCGCACCGCTTCGCCCAGAACGGCCAGGCCCCGGACTTTGCCACCAAGGTCTGGAGCCCGTTCCTGGAGACCCTTGACCACCGCGTGGTGCGCATGTGGCAGGACGGCGACTGGGCCGACTTCTGCGCGATGCTGCCCGAGTACGCGGTCAAGGGCCACGGTGAAGGTTTCATGCACGACACCGCCATGCTGCTCGGCGCCCTGGGCTGGTCGCAGTACGACGGCAAGGCCGAGGTGGTGACGCCGTACTTCGGCTCCTCCGGCACCGGCCAGATCAATGCGATCTTCCCGGTCACCCCGCAGGACGGCAGCGCGATCCCCGCCGCCCAGGCCTCGAACCCGGCCGGCGTCACCTCCACCAGCCGCCTGTAAGGAGCACCGTCATGCCCCATCTGGTCCTGCTCTACAGCCCGGACATCGAAGCCGACGCCGATATGCCCGGCCTGTGCCGCGCCCTGGCCGACTGCATGCTCGCCCAGCGCGACGAACATGATCGCCAGGTGTTCCCCACCGGCGGCACCCGCGTGCTGGCCTACCCGGCCGCCCACGCGGCGATCGCCGATGGTCGTGGCGACTACGGTTTCGTCTACGCCAACCTGCGCATGGGCAGCGGTCGCAGCGCCACGGTGCACCGGCAGGTAGGCGATGCGCTGCTGGCTGTCTTGCGCCGGCACCTGGACGCGCTGCTGGAACGTCGCCCGGTCGGCGTGACCCTGCAGATCGATGAAAGCCAGGCGCAGGTGTACGACGCCAAGCACAGCAGCCTGCATTCCCTGTTCACCCGTCAGCCCTGAGGTCTCCATGCTCGACGCCCGTATCATCCAGCAAGCCGCCGTCCGCCTCGACCAGGCCGAACGCACCCGCGAACAGGTCGGCCAGTTCTCCCTGGAACACCCCTCGATCAGCATCGAGGACGCCTACGCCATCCAGCGTGCCTGGGTGGCGCAGAAGATCAAGGACGGCCGCAAGCTGGTCGGCCACAAGATCGGCCTGACTTCCCGGGCCATGCAGGTCTCCTCGAACATCACCGAGCCGGACTACGGCGCGCTGCTCGACGACATGCTGTTCGACGAAGGCAGCGACATTCCCTTCGAGCGCTTCATCGTGCCGCGGGTCGAGGTGGAGCTCGCGTTCATCCTCGGCAAGCCACTCAAGGGGCCGAACGTGACCCTGTTCGACGTGCTCGACGCCACCGAGTGGGTGATTCCGGCCCTGGAGATCATCGACGCGCGCATCCAGCAGGTCGACCCGCTCAGCGGCGCCACCCGCAAGGTGTTCGATACCATCTCCGACAACGCCGCCAACGCCGGCGTGGTCATGGGCGGTCGCGCCGTGCGCCCGGGCGACGTCGACCTGCGCAAGGTGCCGGCGGTGCTGTACCGCAACGGCGTGATCGAGGAATCCGGCGTGTCGGCGGCGGTGCTCAACCATCCGGCCAAGGGCGTGGCCTGGCTGGCCAACAAGCTGGCGCCTTATGACGTGGGCCTCGAAGCCGGCCAGATCATTCTCGGCGGCTCGTTCACCCGTCCGGTGGCCGCCCGCCCCGGCGATACCTTCCACGTCGACTACGATCAACTCGGTTCGATCGCCTGCCGATTCGTCTGACGCCTGCCCAGACAGCAGAGATTCCTGTGGGAGCGGGTTTACCCGCGAAAGCATCATCAGCATCGCCATCGCATTCGCGGGTGAACCCGCTCCCACAGAGCACCTGCGAATCCACACGTTCACCGAGGACCGCCCATGGACATGCCAATCAACACCTTCAAGCAACGCCTGCGCGCTGGCCAGGCGCAGATCGGCCTGTGGCTCGGCCTGGCCGACCCGTACTGCGCGGAGCTGGCGGCCAATGCCGGCTTCGACTGGCTGCTGCTCGACGGCGAGCACGCGCCCAACGACCTGCGCAGCCTGCTCGGCCAGTTGCAGGCGGTGGCGCCCTACCCGGCCCAACCCATCGTGCGCCCGGTGATCGGCGATACCGCGCTGATCAAGCAGTTGCTGGATATCGGCGCGCAGACCCTGCTGGTGCCCATGGTCGAAAGTGCCGAGCAGGCACGCCAGCTGGTGCGGGCGATGCGCTACCCGCCCCACGGCGTGCGCGGTGTCGGCAGCGCGTTGGCACGAGCGTCGCGCTGGAACAGCCTGCCCGATTACCTGGACCAGGCCGACGAACAGATGTGCCTGCTGGTGCAGGTGGAGAACCGCGAAGGCCTGGCCAACCTCGATGCGATCTGCGCCATCGAAGGCGTCGATGGCGTGTTCATCGGCCCCGCCGACCTCAGCGCGGCCATGGGCCACCGGGGCAACCCGGGGCATCCCGAAGTGCAGGCGGCCATCGACGACGCCATCGTGCGCATCGGCCGGGCCGGCAAGGCGGCGGGGATCCTCAGCGCCGACGAAGCGCTGGCGCGACGGTATATCGAGCTGGGCGCGGCGTTCGTCGCCGTAGGGGTCGACACCACAGTGCTGATGCGCGGCTTGCAGGGGTTGGCGGGCAAGTTCAAGGAGGGGAACGCTGCCATCGCCCAGGGCAGTGTCTACTAGGCTTTGCAGGGCGTAAGCTCGATGTTGGGAGCGGTCCGGTGACAGCAGGAAGCAGCACTGGCCCCTCCGCCAGCACCATGCTAGCCTCCGCGCGCCCGCACTGCGGGGCCGCAACGACATCGAATCAAGGAGTCAGGCAATGGACCTGCAGTTTCTGGGCACCTCTTCCGGTGTGCCCACCAAGGCCCGCAACGTCAGTGCGACCGCGGTCATCGAATCGTCCGGCACCGGCTGGTACCTGGTCGATTGCGGCGAAGGTACCCAACACCAGTTGCTGCACAGCCCGCTGTCGGTGCGCGACCTGCGCGCCATCCTCATCACCCATGTGCACGGCGACCACTGCTTCGGCTTGCCGGGGCTGCTGGCCAGCGCCGGAATGTCGGGGCGCAAGGAGCCGCTGCAGCTGGTTTTACCGGCCGACCTGCAGGCCTGGGTGCGCCAGAGCCTGGCGGTCAGCGATACCTACCTGCCCTTCGAGCTGCAGATGCAGCCGGTCGAGACCTTCACCGGGCTGGAACATGGCAATGTGCAGATCGGCGTGGTCGAGCTGTCGCACCGGGTGCCGTCCTACGGTTTCGTGTTCGAGGAGCGTGACCCAGAGCCACGGCTGGACACCCAGCGCCTGCAGGCCGACGGCATTCCCGCCGGGCCGTTGTGGGGGCAACTGGCCCGTGGCAGGACTGTCGAGCACGAGGGGCGCCAGCTCGACCCGCAGACGTACCTGCAACCGACGCGCCCGGCGCAGCGGATCATCGTCTGCGGCGACAACGACCGCCCGGAGCTGTTGAGCACGCTGGCGGCGAGCGTGGATGTGCTGGTCCATGAGGCGACCTTCACCCAGCCGGTGGTCGAGCGTGCCCAGGCCACCTTCGGCCACAGTACCGCCGCCGCAGTGGCGCGCTTCGCCGAAACGGCGGGCGTGAAGAATCTGGTGCTGACGCATTTCAGTGCCCGCTACCAGTCAGGCGGTGGGCGTGGCGGTTCCATCGAGCAGGTGCGTGAAGAGGCGCTGGCGCACTACAACGGGCACCTGACCCTGGCCCGGGACCTGCAGCGTTATCGGCTTGGCCGTGATGGGGTGTTGGTCGAGGTCGAGTAACGCCCCGGACGGGGACCTTTCGTGGGAGCGGGCTTGCCCCGCGATGAGGCCTGTCCAGGCATCTTCATTGCCTGATCGGACGCTATCGCGGGGCAAGCCCGCTCCCACGAAATGCCCGCACAACGCTGGTGATGCCTGGGCGATGCCTGCGGCCTCAATGCGCCGGATGCTGCTGCGCGCTGGCCGCAAGACAGTAGCGATCCCGCCCCTGACGCTTGGCTTCATAAAGCGCCGCATCCGCCGCCACCATCAGGTTCTCCGGGTTCACCGTCTCCAGCGTCGGTGCACCCACCGCGATACCGGCACTGGCCGTGACATGCCCCAACGGGCTGCCGGCATGCTCGATGCCCAGCCGGCGCAACAGCTGCAGGATCTCCTGGACGATCTGGCTGGCGCCCTGGACATCGGTATCGGGCAACAACAGGGTGAACTCCTCGCCACCGTAACGCACCGCCAGGTCCCCTGGGCGCTTCAGCGCCTGTCGCAACAGCTCGGCGAAACGCCGCAGGCACTGGTCGCCCGCCGGGTGGCCGTAGCGGTCGTTGTAGGCCTTGAAGTAGTCCAGGTCGAGCATCACCAAAGCCAACGGCCGGCCCTGGCGCCGCGCCCGACGGATCTCCGGCTCGAACACCGCGTCCAGCCGCCGGCGGTTGCCCAGCCCGGTCAGGCTGTCGCTCAGGGCCAGCGCCTTGAGGGTCTGGTGGGCCTGGTGCAGCGCGCGCTCGATGGCGATGCGCTCGCGCAACTGGCGCAGGACGATCCAACCGAAGCCGGCCAGGCCGACCAGCAGCAGGACCAGCACGGCCACCGACTTGATCATGTCATGCCGCCAAGGCCCGACGATCGACTCGCGGGACAGGCCCGCCTGCACCACCAGCGGGTAGCTGGACAGCGCGCGGAACGCATACAACCGGGTGGTGCCATCAACCACCGCCACTGCTTCGGTCACACCTTCGCTGGCGTAGGGCAGGTAAAGACGGAAGATCTCGCTACCCGCCAGGCTGCGACCGATGACCTGCTCGACGAACGGCCGGCGCACGAGGATGGTACCGTCGCGCTTGGCCAGCACCAGGGCGCCACGTTCATCGATCTTGAAATCACCGTAGTAACGCACGAACCAGTCGACCTTGATGGTGCCCAGCAGCACCCCGGCGAAGCGCCCATCGGGCAGGTCCAGGCGCCGCGAGATGGGGATGATCAGATCGCCCGTGGAACGACTGCGCACCACCGAGCCGATGCGCACCTGCCGATCGGCGTGGGTCTGGTGGTAGATGAAATAGTCGCGGTCGGCGTTATTGGCCCCCGGCGGCACGGCATCCTTGTCGGTGACGATCCAGCTGCCATCGGCGCCATAGACGAACAGGCCGTGCAACTGCGGCATGATCCGCGCCTGTTGCTTGAGCAGGGCATGCATCCGCGGTCGATCGACATGGGTGAAGCCATCGCCTTCGAGGCGCTCGGCCAGGACCGCGGTGATCGCGTCCACCTGGCGGATGGCGTCCTCGGCGTGCTGGGCCGTGGCCCGGGCGAGGTTGGTGACCGCATTCTCGGCATCGCCGAACGCCTGGCGGTACTCGCGCCAGATCCGCCAGCCCTCGATCAGCACGAATGCCAGCATCACCACCGCCATGAAACCCAGCACCAGGCGGAACAACGACACGGCGCGGCCCTCGCCGGTCACCGCGAAGATGCCGTCATCGATGTGTTTTCTGGCTGCGGCCATTGAAATCCCTTGTCGTCGCGCATGTGCCGCTCATCACTATAGATCAGCGACGCTTGCGCGTGCCCAGCGCGATCCAGGTCGGGGCATGGTCGCTGGCATGGGCCTCGTTGCGTACCCAGGCATCGACCCCGGCGTCCTTCAGGTAAGGTGCCAGCGCCCGGTTGAGCAACAGGTGATCAATGCGCAGGCCGGCGTTGCGCGGCCAGTGGTCGCGAAAATAGTCCCAGAAGGTATACACCCGCGCCTCGGGGTAGAGGTGGCGCAACGCGTCTCGCCACCCCTGCTGCAACAGGGCCTGGTAGCGGTTGCGCGATTCGGGCTGCAGCAGTGCGTCCTTGAGCCAGGAGCGTGGGTTGTAGATGTCCTGGTCGGTCGGCACTACGTTGTAGTCCCCCGCCAGCACCACGGGATGGTCGGCTGTCTGCAACGTCGCGGCGTGTGCCAGCAGGCAGTCGAACCAGCGCAGCTTGTAGTCGAACTTCGGCCCGGGCTGGGGATTGCCGTTGGGCAAGTAAAGGCAGGCCACCTGCACCCCGTGCACTGCAGCCTCCAGATAGCGGCTCTGCGGATCATCCTCCATTCCCGGCAGGCTGCGGCGTATCTCCAGCGGCTGGCTGTCGCGAGCGAGAATGCACACCCCGTTCCACGACGCCTGGCCATGATACAGGCAACCGTAGCCAACCGCTTCCAGGGCCTGGCGCGGAAACTGCGCGTCGCTGGCCTTGAGTTCCTGCAGGCAGACGATGTCGGGTTGCTCACGCGCCAGCCAGGCCAAGAGGTTGTCCAGCCGGCTGCGAATGCCGTTGACGTTGAACGTGGCGATCTTCAGCGCTTTCATGCGTCGGGGTCTTCCACTCGCGCCTGCACCGCGTCAGCCAATGCTCCCAGATGGGCCTGGTCGGCCAGTGCCTTGAGCCTGAGCCAGTCGTCCCAGTCGATCGCACCGTCGTCGCGCAGCGCCTCGGCCGTGCGCAGCAACTCGTGGTGATAGGCGTCCGGCGATTCGCGGCGATAGCTGGCATCGTCGTACTGGGCGTACCAGGCCTCAAGTTCAGGAATGCTGCGTTCGATGCCCATGGTCGGGTTCCTCTGCTGCCTTTGAAGGTGTGAGCGCTGCCTGCCGTCATCAGTTCAAAGCGCGCAGAAAAATTAAACCTTTGCCCGCCGCCGGCCCTCAACCGTACGCGACACTGATGTCGCGCCAACAGCGAAGGAGTCACACATGAACAATCTGTTCCTCAAGCGGGTCGGTTTTTCCATGGTGCTGGGCATGGCGTCGCTTCAGGCCATGGCCGCCTCGTCGGACGATTTCGTCGACGCTGCCACCGAGGCTGGCATCGCCGAGGTGGTGACCGGCAAACTGGCGCTGGACAAGAGCAAGGACCCGCAAATCAAGACTTTCGCCCAGCAGATGGTCACTGATCACACCCAGGCCAACCAGAAGCTCGGCGACATCGCCCGCAAACTGGACATCAGCGTGCCCGATGAAGCGGCGCTGACCGACAAGGTCAAGAAGATGATCCTGCAATGGCGCGACGAGTCTTTCGATCGTTCCTACGTCAACAACCAGGTCGAAGCCCATGAAAAGGCCGTGACGCTGTTCAAGAAGGAAGCCAGCTCGTCGGACAAACCTGAACTGAAGGCGTTCGCCAGCGAAACGCTGCCCAAGCTCGAAGAGCACCTCAAGCACGCCAAGGAACTCCAGGCCACCCACGGCAAGTAATCCCAGACCAAGCGAGGAATCCCATGAGCAACCAAGCTTTGCGAACGGAAGTCCTGACCCGCCTGTTGCATGTGCATCCCCAAGGGTTGGGCAAGGAGCTGCTGGACAACTACCGCGGCGAGAAGGCGGTGGCCGGCATGCTCAGGACGCTCCAGGAAGAAGGGTTGATCCAGGATGGCGCCGTCACTGTCGATGCCGATCACCAGATCAGCGTCAGCTATCCCATCAAACTGTCCGCCGCTGGGGTGGAAGCCGCGCGCCAGGCGCAGGGCTGACGAGCGCAACGCCCCGCCTGCCCCGAAGTCAGGGCGTCGCGGGGCTCCCTGCGGTCCGACTCATGCCAGCTCAGCGAGTGCTGAAATCGAGCAGGCGGATTGACAGACAACGAGTGAAATCGAGCATGCGGGCGTCTGTTCAAGCGCCAGCCTTCCCTCCAGGACGCCGAATGGCTCAGTCCTTCTTCTCGACATCCCGCGCAGGCTTGGCCGGCCCCTGTGGATCGACCTGCGGGTCATCGAGGTCGGGCGAGTCGGGGTCGAAGCCGAGATCGTCGGGCTCGGTAGCCTGCTCGGAGGAATGCGGGCCCTGCTTGGCCGGTGGATGGTCTGGATCTGCCATGGTGATATCTCCTTGGTATGTTCAATGGAGATACCACCACGCAGGCAAAGTTTGATTTTCTTCAAGGTCACCACCGGATCGCCTGCCCCATGCGTTTGCGTTACGGCTGCTGATACTGACTCAGGTACTTGTCCAGCACCGCCTTGTCCCCTGCCCCATCCCCCGCCACCTGCCACAACCGCCGTTCGATCCCCTGGGCCAGCAGGTGGCCCACCGCGGCTTCGATGGCCGACAGCACGCACAGCTGCGCCGGCTCGTTGGTGGTGTAGCCCACCTCGGCCTCGAGCAGCTTCTTGAACTCGATGAACTTGAACACCCCGGCGTTCTGCCCGACCGAGTAGATGGTCTTGCTGGTCATCACGTTGGCCAGCACCTGGCCGGTGCGCACGTCCACCGCCCGCAGGTTGACCGTGACCTGGTCGACCCGGTATTCGCGGGATAGGCCGATGCCCAGGTAGCGGGCGCCCTCGCCGCCGCTGCGCACGTTGGTGTCGTAGGCGATGATGCCGCCCTCGAGCATCAGGTTGGCCGCCTGCAGCGGCGGCAGCTCGCCCTGGATGTTTTCAGCGACGTCAGGTTTCTTCTGCGAGGCGCGGATGATCTTGCGCTCGGTCAGCAGGTTCTGCAGGCCCTCGCGCTCCAGCACCACGAACCAGCCACTGGCGTTGAGCGCGTCCATCAGCATGCTCGCCGCCCCCTGGGTGACGCTGGTGGAAAACGAACTGGCCGGGGTCGGCTTGTACTGCCCGGTCTGGTCGCGGAAGCCGTACACCACCGCCATCAGCCGCCCGCGCGGCCGCGGCATGTTGACCAGGTCGTAGTAGGTCGAGGCCCGCGGCGTCAGCGTCGGGGTCTCGGGGTCCTGTTCGGCGGGCATCGGCTCGCGCAGGCCGCAGCCTGGCAGGCTACCCAGGGCAGCGAGGACCAGCAGTGTGCTCAGCAGGCGTTTCATGGCGTTCTCTCCCCAGTAAAGACCCGTCCCTCTCAGGGGTTCAGGCCGCTGACCTCGATGATCGAGACTTCCCCGGTGGCCCGGTCGGTGACCTTGATGCTCAGCGCCCCCGAGTCATCGATGACGTCGATCAGGAAGGCGTCGGTGGACATGCTGCCGGTGTTGCCGTTGCTGATGTTGTCCAGCAGCTGCCCGAGCAGGCGCGACTCGAGCTGGTTGCTGAAGCGCTCCAGGGCCGAGGTGCCGGCGAATGCCGAGCTGCGGTCCTTGAGGTCGGGATCGTCGTAGTCGTTCTGCGCCTGGGCGTTGTTCAGCAGCCAAGTGCCATTGATCGGGTTGCCGCCGAAGGACGGGTTGACCGGGGTGTACACCAGTTCCGTGGCCAGGGCCTGGCCACCGAGGCCGGCGGCCAGCAGGCAGGCGGCGATGCGTCGTGCAAGGTGGGTGCTCATAGCTCGTCCCTCTCAAGATCAGTTGTGTCCTGCAGCAGTCGTTGCAGCTTGCGCTGGACGATCTGCTGCCTGACCAGGTCGGCGGCCGCGATGGCCTCGTCGTTGAGTTGCGTGGTGTTGGGCGGCAGGAAACGCCGGTACAGCACCTCGCGCTCGTATTCCACCGTCACCAGGCTGCCCCAGCGGGCATCCGGGCGCTCGCGCACCACCAGGTTGAAGTCGAGCCGGCTGGTGGCGCGCAGCCGGTCGCTGAAGGCGTGATAGAAGTCGTGGCCGATGTGCGAGATGGTGTTGTCGACGATAAAACCCATCATCTCGTCCTCGGCACCCGCCCGGGCCTGGCCCTGCAGCAGCGCCAGGCACAGGCACAGCAGCGCGGCCAGGCGTTTCATGGCGCCTCTCCCGGGCCCGAGTGCTGGCGGGCGCCGCCGGCGCTCTCGGCAAAGGCCTGCTCGGCGACGAACTGCCAGTCGCTGTAGTGCTCCAGCCCTTCGAAAGCGCTCCACTGGGCGTCGAAGCCACTGCGCTTGAGCGGCGCGGCCTCGGAGCGGCTGTACACCCCGGTGATGCGGCCATCGACCGCGCGCAGCAGGCCCCACTCCTCGCCGCCGCCGACAGGGTCCGGGTAGAGCCTGCGCAGGTGGCGCTGCGGCGCCGGGAAACGGTTGTCCTCCACCAGCTCGCCCAAATCCTGCGGGTACTGGGCCAGGCCCGGCGAGGCGCGGTAGTAGCTGCGCAGGGCCTGGGCGTACTGGCCGCCCACCCACAGCAGCTGGCGCTCGCGCTCGCGCTGCACGCTGGTGGCCCACAGGGTGCCGGTGGCCGCCAGGGCCACGCTGCTGACGGCGATCAGCAGCAGCACGCCCAGGTAGGTGAAGCCGGTTTCACCATTCGGCATAGAGGCTGCCATCACGCGCCCTCCCGCTGGCTCCACTCTTGATGTCGGCCACCCCGCCGGCCACGCCCTCGGGCGGTGGCACCAGCTGCCAGGCATCGCGGCGTTCGGTGATAGGGTCGACCGGGGTGTTGCGCAGGTAGCGCTGCTCGACCAGCTGATCGAGGGAATCGGGGTAGTGCCCGGTGTCGCCGTAGTAGTGGTCCAGGGCCTCGCGCAGCACCGCCAGGCTCTGGCGCAGGGTGGCCTCGCGGGAGGCCTCCAGGCTGTTGAAGTAGCGCGGCATGGCGATGGTCATCAGGGTGGCGATGATCGCCATCACCACCAGCAGTTCGATGAGGGTGAAGCCCTTGCTCGGTTTCATCGCCGTCACCATTGCCCGTAGGGGACGTTGTTGAGGCCCTTGCCGGCGGCCTTGGAATAGACGTCGAACACATCCTCGCCCTCGCGCGGGCTGTCGGCCGCGCTGTCGTAGGCGCGCAGGCCCCAGCCGCCCTGGTCGTCGGCCTTGGCGGCGCGCAGCGGGTCGTGGGGGATGCGCCGCAGGAAGTAGAACTTCGCGCCCTTGGCGCTGCGCACATCGCGCACGCCGTCCACCAGCACCTGCAGGTTCGGCGGATAGCCGCTGCCGTTCAGGCGCTTCTCGATGTAGCCGGCGTCGAAGGCGCGCTTGTAGGCATCGATGGCGTCGCGGATCTGGTACAGGGCCTCGCGCAGCTGCTGCTCCTTGCCCCGGCGCACCACGGTCTCGGTCAGTGGCGCGGCCATGCTGGCGAGCAGCCCGAGCAGCGCCAGGGTCAGCACCACCTCGATCAGGCTGAAGCCCTGCTGGCGGCGTGTCATGGCCGTGGCCTCGGGCCGGCCGGCACCACCGCCATCTGCCCTTCCACCAGCGGCGCCTCCTGCGACTCGCTGCCCGGCACCTCGGTGGGCAAGGCGCTGGCCGGCACCGGCTGGGCCAGCTGGCGCACCTGCAGGGCCGACTCGGTGCCGGTGGCGAACTCCATGTCCGACGGGCTCTGGTACGGCAGGTTGCGCACGATGCGCGGGGTGATCGCCAGCACCAGTTCGGACTTGCTCATGTCGTCCTTGTTGCTGCCGAACAGCCGGCCCAGGCCGGGAATGTCGCCCAGCCCCGGGATCTTGTTGCCGCTGGCGTTGTGGTCGTTGCGCACCAGCCCGGCCAGCACCTGGGTTTCGCCGTCGTGCAGGCGCAGGCTGGTCTGGGCGTTGCGGGTGTCGACCTGGACCGGAATGGTGCCCTGGCGGGTCGCCTCCAGCGGCGTGGCGTTGCTCACTTCCAGGGCCACCTTGATCGCCACCTCGTTGTTCAGGTGCACGGTGGGCTGCACTTCGAGCTTGAGGCCGACATCCAGGTAGGTGACGCTCTCGGTGATCACCGGGCCCTGGGTCGAGGGCACCGAGGTCGCGCTGATGATCGGCACCCGCTGGCCGATGTGGATGCGCGCCTGCTCGCGGTTGCTGACCCGGATCACCGGGCTGGCCAGGGTGTTGATGTCCTTGTCCTGGGCGTTGATCTTGGCCTGTGGCGCCGGCGAGATGCTGATGCGGCTGGAGTCGATGCCGCGCAGCTGGTCGAGCACGCTCACCGACTTGCCGTCGCTGGTCAGCACGCCGAAGGTGTTGGGCCATTGCAGGCCGAGGTCGAGGATGCGCGAGGTGGCCACCTCCATCACCTCCACTTCCAGCACCACCTCGGGGTTGGACTGGTCCTGGGACTGCAGCAGTTTCTCGGCCATGCGCACGGCGTCGGGGGTGTCGCGCATGGTCAGGGTGTTGAGGCGCTCGTCGACAAACACGTCACGGGTCTTGAGCATGGTCTTGACCATGTTCAGCGCGGTGTTGGCATCAATGCTGGTCAGGTAGAAGGTGCGCATGACCAGTTCCTGGTAGTCCTTGGTCTTCTGCGGCGAATCGGGGTAGATCAGCAAGGTGTTGTCGTTGACGATCTTCTGGCGCAGTTGGTTCTGCTCCAGCAGCAGGGCCACGGCGTCCTCGATGCGCACCTCGCGCACGAAGATGGTGGCCTTCATGTCCGGGCGCAGGTCCTTGTCGAAGATGAAGTTGATCCCGGCGACCTGGGCCAGCACCTCGAAGATGGTCTTCAGGTCGGCATCGCGAAACTCCAGGGTGACCGGCCGTTCCAGCTTGCTGCGCAGCTGCGGGTACGGCGTGGCGGTGCGCGCCTGGACGTTCTCGATGTCGCTGCGCAGGGTCTGGCCTTTCTGGTTCTGCGGATCCAGGCGCAGCACCTCGCGCATGTAGCGCTCGGCGCCGAACAGGTCGCCCTGGCGCAACGCCGCCTGGCCGAGGGCGACGCGATCGTCGAGGGTGCGGATCAGCTCCAGCTGGCGGATGCCTTCCTGGGCGCGGCGGTTGTTGGCCTCGATGGTCAGCACCCGGCCGTAGCCCATGCGCGCGCCGGCGAAGTCGTGGCGCACGCGGTCGCTGTCGGCCTGGGTCAGCAGCGCCTCGACCGCGGCCTGGCGGCCGTGGGCCAGGGCGATGTTCAGTTCGGTGTCGCGCGGGTCCTCGCGCAGGGCCTCTTCCAGGCGGGCGATCCCGGCCTCGTACTGGCCTTCCTTGATCAGTTCCTGGCTGTCCTTGCGCGCGGCGCTCGAACCGCATCCGCCGATGGCCACGCACAGGGCCAGGAGCATGAACGGCGCAGGCTTGCACAACTTCGACGATTTCATGGTGCGCTCCCGACAGACAGGGTCTGTGGCTGGTGCAGTGGCAGGTAGACCAGGCTCAGCTCGGTGGCCGAGACGTGGTCCAGACGGTAGGTGTCATCGATCACGTCGCCCTGGCGCACGACGTAGAGCTTGTCGCCGCTTTGCAGGAAGATCTGCAGGTCGTCGCGCTCGCCCATGCGGCCGATGAAGCGAAACGGCAGCGTCGGTGCGGTGGGCGCGGCGGCCACCGGGGCGCTGACCACGGGTTGTTCGGTAACGGTGGCCAGGGGCTGGGGTGGGGTCCATTGCTGGCTGGGGAACAGGTCTGTGGAAGCCTGTTCCGGCCTCTTCGCGGGTAAACCCGCTCCCACAGGGTCAGCTGCATCCCGGGACCCTGTGGGAGCGGGTTTACCCGCGAAAGGGGCCACCTCGTCCTCCAGGCCGAACCAGTGCCCCGGCGCCCACGCCAGCGCGGCGCTCAACCCCAGGAACCCGGCCCACGTCATCGCACGCTGAGTGTTCATCACGACCTCGACAGGTAAAGGGTCATGCGCACACGACCGGTCAGTTCCCGGTCACCGATCCGCTTGCGCTGCAGCTCCAGGTCTTCCAGCACCAGGGTCGGCAACTGGCCGAGCAGGGCCTTGAGGAAGCCGCGTATCTGCGGGTAGCTGCCGCGCACCGGCAGGACGATCTGGTAGCGCGCCAGCTGGGTCTTGGGGTCCACCCCAAGGGCGTACTCACCGCGGGACAGGCTGATGCGTTCGGCGCTGGCCAGGTGGTACAGGCGCTCGATCAGCTCGCTGGCCTGGGGCTGGCCGGGCAACTGCTGGCGCAGTTCGTCCAGTGCCTGCTGCTCGGGCCGGGCCTGGACCTTCAGCTCGCCACGCGCCAGGCGCTGCACCTGGGCGCTGGCGTCGGCCTCGCTGGCACGCAGTTCGCGCACCGCCTGCCATTGCGGCAGCACGCCGGCCAGGGCGACGGCCAGCGCCAGGGCGCCGACCAGCAGCGCGGCCAGCCCTGCCCGGCCCAGGCGCCGCAGCGCTTCGTGGACGATCAGGCTAGGGACGCGCATGGCCGGTCTCCCAGGTGGCGGTGAGGTTGAACCGCACCGGATGCTCGGCCTGTCCGGCCAGCACTTCATGGTTGAGCAGCGACACGTCGGACAGCTCGCTGCTGCGCTCCAGGCGCTGGTGGTACTGCAGCATCGCCTCGAGGTTGCGCGCCTCGGCGCTGATGCGGACCTGGCCCTTGCGCGCGTCCGGGGTGAGGCTGAGCAGCGCCACGTCTTCCTGCGGCATCGCCTCGAGCATGGCGAACAGTTGCTGCCAGGGCCGCTGCAGCTGCTGCGAGACGCTGCGCATCTGTGCCAGGCGCTCGGCCTGCTCGCGGATCACCGCGCTGCTCTGCACGGCGGCGGTGGCCGGGCGCCGGCCGAGCTTGAGTTCGAGCTGATGCACGCGGCCTTCGAGCTCCACCTGCTCGCTCACCAGTTGCTGCTGGGCCAGTACCAGCACCGCCAGCACGGCACCGCCCAGGGCCAGCAGCGACCAGGCAAGGGGGCTGCTGTGACGGGGCTGGAATTCCAGGTCGAGGCGGCGCATGTCAGGCCACCGCCCGCCACATGGCGCACAGCGGGTCGGCCTCGGCGCTCGCCGCGCACAGCTGCACCGCCGCCAGCTGCGAGGCCACCGTGCGCCCCGGCGCATGCAGGTACACCCGCGGCAGCTGCTCGCCGTACAGCTCGCAGGTGCGTTCGATCAGGGCCTGCAGGGCCTGGTCGCTGTCGGCGCAGCCCTGGGCCAGCACCTGTTGCCAGGCGCCGCCGGCGGCCAGCAGCAGCACGCTGCGGCGCGGCTCGGCTAGCACGAAGAGGAAGTCGCCCTGGGCCAGTTGCGCCGAGCAGCGGTTGTAGGCGGCCATCAGGTAAGGCTGCACCGAGCGCAGGCTCAGGCGGCTTTCCCGACCCAGGGCCTGCAGGCCCTGGAGCAGCGCCTCGGGCAGCGCGGTGGCGATGCGCGCAGCGCCCGCCGGCTCCGGCGACAGCACGATGCGCCAGTCATCCAGGGCCTGGCCGTAGAGGTGTTCGAAGCAGGCCCGGGCGTAGCTGTCCAGCTCACCCGGGGTGCCGATGGCGTCGCTCCAGGGCACCAGGCAGAAGCGGCTGTAGCGGGCCGAGAGCAGCACCCGCAGTTGCGCGCCGCGTGCCGGGTGCTCGCGGAGCAGGCCGGCCAGGGCCTCCAGGGCCGGGGCCCAGGCTGGCTGGGCGGCGTCGCAGTCGAAGGCGCGGCTGCCCAGCCACTGGTGTTGATGACCGTGCCAGCGACCCAGGCCGACACCCTCGGCGCCGAGCACGGCGCAATACCGATCAGGCGATAAATGTGACACGGTTGATCTCCTCGAGTGTGGTGCGGCCGTCGCGAACCAGGTCCAGGGCCGAGGCGCGCAGCAGGCGCAGGCCGCGTTGGCAGGCCAGCTGCTTGATCTGCGCGAGCGGGCGGCGTTCGACGATCATCTGCCGCAGGTCGTCGTCCAGGTGCAGCAGCTCGGCAATGGCATTGCGCCCGCGGTAGCCGCTGCCGCGGCACTGGCCGCAACCCTGGGCGCGCACGAAGCGCCAGCCGGCCACCGCGTCACGGGCCAGGCCCGAGGCGGCCAGCAGTTCGTCATCAGGCTCGCAGGGCACCGCGCAGTGCGGGCAGGCCAGGCGCACCAGGCGCTGGGCAAGCACGGCGTTGAGCGCCGAGACGAAGCTGTAGGGGTCGACCTGCATCTGGCTGAAGCGGCCGATCACGTCGAACACGTTGTTGGCGTGGATGGTGGTGAACACCAGGTGCCCGGTGAGCGCCGACTGCACGGCGATCTGCGCGGTGTCCGGGTCGCGGATCTCGCCGACCAGGATCTTGTCCGGGTCATGGCGCAGGATCGAACGCAGGCCGCGGGCGAAGGTCAGGCCCTTCTTCTCGTTGACCGGGATCTGCAGCACGCCGGGCAGCTGGTACTCGACCGGGTCCTCGATGGTGATGATCTTGTCGACGCCGTGGTTGATCTCGCTGAGCATGGCGTACAGCGTGGTGGTCTTGCCGCTGCCGGTGGGCCCGGTGACCAGGATCATGCCGTAGGGCTCGCTGGCCAGGCGGCGCAGGGCGCGCAGGGTGTGCGCCTCGAAACCCAGCGCCTGCAGCTGCACGCCGCTGACCTGGTCGGACAGGTCCTGCTTGTCCAGCACCCGCAGCACCGCGTCCTCGCCGAAGATGCTCGGCATGATCGAGACGCGAAAGTCGATCTGCCGTTCGCCGATGGCCACCTTGAAGCGCCCGTCCTGGGGCACGCGCTTCTCGCCGATGTCCAGTTCGGCCATGACCTTGATCCGTGAGATCACCTGCTCGGCGAAGGCGCTGCCGCTGGCCTTGCCGGCACCGTTGAGCACGCCGTCGATGCGGTACTTGATGGTCAGGCCCTGGCCGGTCATGCCTAAGTGGATGTCGCTGGCGTGCAGCTTGAGGGCGTCGTACAAGGTCGAATTGACCAGTTTGACCACCCGGCTCTGGTCTTCGCTGATGCTGGTCAGCGACAGGCGCTGCAATGGGTCGGCCTCGCCGCCGGCCTCGGCGTCGTGGCCGAGGGCGTCGACGGCGTGGAAGCTCTCTTCGTGGCGGGCCAGGAACGCGGCCAGGTCGGCGGCGTGGACCAGGTACAGCGGCGCGCCCTGCAGGCAGTCGTCGATCCAGGCCAGGCGGGCACTGTCGAAGGGGTCGGCGAACACGCCAACCCGCTCGCCATCGTGCTCGACCAAGGCGAATTCGCGCTTCAGGCATTGCGCCAGGCTGACTTGGTCGAAGGCCGGGGTGCAGGCGAACAGGGCCTGGGTGGCGAGGACCGGGTAATGCAGGGTGGCGGCCAGGCGCTGGGTAAAGGTGGCGGGCGTGTCACCGGCGAGGCGCTCCAGGCAGGCCAGCAGGCGCTCTTCGCCGGCTTGCTGGCGGGCCTGGGTCAGGAGGTCGCGGGGGTAGCCGGCAATCGCGGGAGCGGGCTTGCCCCGCGATGGGTCCAGTGGATCTGTATCGAATGCCTGGGACATGGCCTGCGACTCCGCTCAGGGGCGGCGCCGCAGGCTGGGGGACCTTGGGCGCCGCTATTCCCCGGTGAGCAGTTGTTCGTCGTCAGGTTCGCCTGGCTTGGTGCCGTTGCGTCGGCGGTCGGCCAGGACCCAGCTGCCATCGTACAACTGCAAGGGGAACGACTCGTTCCTGTTCTGGCGTCGTTCGACGAACCCCGCGGCCGGCTGGTCGGTGCTCCTGCGCTGGCGCTCGATGCCCATCAGGTCGAAGACGGCGCGGGCCAGTTCCATCAGCGGGAACGGCTTGAACAGGACATGGGTCACACCCAGCTCGGCGGCGCGCTCACGGACCTCGGCGGTCGGGTGGGCGGTGATCAGCACGAAATGACACGACCTGTTCCTGCGCACGGTCTCCAGGACCTGAAACCCCTCCATGTCGGGCAAGCGGTAATCCAGCACGATCACGTCCGGTGCCAGGCTCTCGGCCTGATCGATGCCGCTGGCACCGTCATGGGCGAGATGGACCTCCAGGCCTTGCGCCTGCAGATACGCTTGCAGGTTCTGCGCAAGGGTCTGTTCGTCATCGACTACCAATACTCTGTTCACCAAGGTCCACTCCCATGAACTGCCCGGTTTCCCGGTCTGCGAAGTGCGGCCTTGTAGAGGCTTGAGCAGGCTTCGTGCCAGGCATGAAAAGTCATTGCGCACCGCTTTCAAGTCGTTGATATCGTTGCAGCTTTCCAATCACTACAGGCCGTGCCGGCAGGCCGTCCCCCACAACCGGGGAAGCTGATGGCACTTTGCCTTTGGGGCATTCCCCAACAGTGGGGGAACGCCCTGGCGCCGCTTCAATCGGCGCGCTCCACTGTAGCGGAATCACGCAAACGTTGGCGCACCGCTTGCCGCGCCTGGGCCTGCATTTGCGCGACGAGCGCAACCCTGGCCAAGCGCAGGCCGTGTTCAGGTAAGACAGAAGTATTATCACTTTGGTTCTGCATCCCTTGCAGTCTTTGCCGATTGGCCTGATGGAAGGCCGCAACCTCGGCGTCACTGGGCTCCTCCACCGCCGTCAGCCGGGCGTAGACCTGCTGGGCGGCCATTTCCTGACGAGTGTAGTCAGCGAAGCTGCGCCGATCGAAGCCCGCCTCCTCCAGGCGGCGCTCGAACACCGCGGGGCTGCCGAAGGCCGCCTCCACCTCGCCGACCCGCGCCGTCAGCTGCGCGTCGCTGACCTCGACACCCTGGCGCTTGGCCTCCTGCCACAGCAGCTCCTTGTCGATCAGCTCGTCCAGGGCCTGCTCGCGCAGGCGCTGGTACAGGTTGGGGTTGCGGATACTCGCCACTGCCCGCCCCTGGGCCTGGAGGTATTCGCTGAAGTAGCGCTCCAGGCGCAGCACGCCGATGTCCACGCCATTGACCCGCGCCGCCGGCGTGTCGGCGTGGCTTGCCAGGGCAAGCAATGACAGCAGGCAGGCAATCAGTACACGCATGGTCATCCACTCCTGAAGAGGTCATGGTGTGTCCGGCACCGGACGATACGGCGCCACCTCGACATAGCCCGGCCCCGGCAGGCTCACCGCCACCACATGGGCGCCGGCCATGCCCTGGCGGCGTCCGGGGCCGAAGCCCAGCCGCGGCGTCAGGCCGGTGTCGACGTCATGCAGCTGTTCCAGGGCGCCGAGCAGTTGTTCACGGCTGGCGTCGCGCCCCACCTGTTTCAGCGCTTCGACCAGCATCTGCCAGGCGCACAACGTGCTCACCTGCAGCGATGCCTGGCGCGGTTCCAGCCCCTGGCGCTGCTGCACGCCGGCCAGGGTCGCCCGACCCCGCGCGGTCCAGTCGCCGGGCACGAACGGATAGGCCAGCAGCACCCGCCGCGACCAGGCCGGTGCCAGCCCCGGCACGGCACCGGCCACCTGGCTCGACGCGGCCAGCAGGTAGGGGTTGCGTCCGCCGGCCTGCAGGCTGGCGGCCAGCTCGGCAAACGCCTGGGCGCGCCCCAGGAAGACGATGCCCTCGCCTGCCGGCGCCTGACCGGTGAACGCTTGCACGGAGACGCCGGTAAAGCCCAGCTGGCGCAAGCGCCGCTGTACAACCTGCGCCGCATCGGCCTGGTCGTCGCCGGCATAGACCACTTGCACGGCATCGGCTGCCAGGCCAAGGCTGTCGCGGGCATGCAAGGCCACGCTGAGCAATTGCTCGGGCACGCCCGGCAGAGGGTCGAACACCTGGGCGCTGCCGCCACTGCGCGGCGTGGCGCCGATCAGTGGCAGGCCCGCCTGTTCCAGCTGGCGACTGTCGAGCAGCGGTGCCACGGGGGCGATCAGGGCGAAAATCCGCTCGCGCTGGATCAGCTGGTCCAGCGCCTGTGCGGTACTGGCCGGATCCGGCCCCGGGTCCAGCGCGATCAGCTGCAAGCGGCGGCCATGGATGCCCCCCACCTGGTTCAGCTGGGCGACACCATCCTCCAGCACCGCCCTCACCGTCCGCCCGGCCTCGGCCAGCGGGCCTTGGTCGGGAAGCAAGGTACCGAGGCGCAGGGTGCCCTCCTCCACGCCCGGGTCGCGGTCCTCGCCCAGGCGCTTGAGGTAGGCCGCCAGGTTGCGCTGGTCGGCCAGGCTCAGCTCGAAGCGCGGCATGGCTGGGTCCAGCCGATTGCCGGCGGGGTCGACGCCGCTGCGCACGACCCGCGCCAGGCTGGCTTCGGTATAGGCCGGGTAGCGTCGGTTGTTGGCCTCGCGAACGCCCGGGCCGAGGGCCAGGCGCTGCCAATCCAGGCTTGGCGGGCGCACCCCGCCCTCGCTGCGGCCGCTGCCGTCGTTGCCGTGGCAACTGGCGCAGGGCAGCACGCTGGCCGGCACGCTCATGTCAGCGGGGCCGACCCGGGCCAGCAACTGGGCGTCGCTGCTGGAGACACCTTCGCGGTAGAGGCGTTTGCCGGCTTGTTCGTGGTCGGTGAGGTCCAGGCCCAGGGCTGGGGTGCATAGCAGCCACAGTACCAGCCACAGTGCCCCTGTAGGAGCGGCCTTGTGCCGCGATCGGGCGCGCAGCGGCCGCCATGACAGGCGATGGGGTATATCAGGCATATCGGCGTCGCCTGATTTACGGCCGCTTCGCGCCCGATCGCGGCACAAGGCCGCTCCTACAGGGGTCGGCAAGTACATGGTAGTCACCGCCCCGCCAGCGGCTGGGCCAGCAGTTGCATGCGCTGGGCAATCGCCGCCGGTGGCGCGTCCGGGCGGATCTTGCTCCAGCGCTTGCCTGCCACGTCGCCGGCGATCAACTGCGTCGAATGCTGCTCGGGGCTGGGCAGGAACTGCCCCAGGCGCCCGAGCACCAGGTCGACGCTGGCCTTGTCGCCGGTCAGGAACAGCCAGTTCGGTCCGTCCACCCCTTGCTTGCGGGCAAACGCCTTGAGCACCTCGGGGGTGTCGTTCAGCGGATCGCTGCTCACCGAGACGAAGGTCACCTGCGCCGCTAGCTCGGCGCCCATGGCCTCGCGCACCTCGCGCAACTTGCGGGTGATCAGCGGGCAGGCATCGTTGCAATGGGTGAAGATCACGTTAATCATCACCACCTTATTCTTGAGCACATCGCTGTAGAAGCGCAGCTCGCGGCCATCCTGGTCCTTGAGCACGGTGTCGGTGAACCAGGTCTGCGCATCGCGGGTGCCGCCGCCGCTGGCCATCGCCTGCGGCGCGGGTTGCGGCGCGGGCGCGTGGCCCTCGTGGGCGAACGCAACCGAGGCGAGAATCCACAAGCAGCCGCCGAGTACCAGCCAGTCGAGGCTGCGCATGCCGGCATGGCGGGAGGTCTGCGTGCTCATGGCCGCACCTCCTGGCCGGCGATGGCCGTGCTCTTGGCGTGCACCCGGCGCGCACTCAGGCGGTTGATCTCGCCGATCAGCACGTTGGGGTCGGTGAAGCCGTAGTAGCGCGTCCAGTGCCCGCTGCGGCCGTCACCGACCAGGATCAGTGGCGGGTGCTCGCTGAGGTTGGCGCTGAAGCTGCCCAGCCCCTTGAGCGTCTCGCTGATGGCATAGGGCGAGCCGGTCAGCCAGCTCCACCCCGGCCCGTGCTGGAACGCCCGGGCATAGCCGGCCAGGCGTTTCGAGTCGTCGCGCTGCGGGTCGACGCTGATCGACACCAAGCGGATCTCCTCGCCCACCCGCCCGCCCAACTGCTGCTGGACCTTGCTCATGATCGAGGAGACCACCGGGCACACCGTGGTGCAGCTGGTGTAGATGAAGCCCATGACCACCAGGTGATCCCCCACCAGGTCCTGCTCCAGGCGCACCGGCATGCCGTCCTGGTCCAGCAGCGCCACGTCGGCGAAGCGCACGCTGGCCTTCTCCTGGCGCGCGGCCGGTGGTGGCTCGGGCTGGCCGCCGTGATCGTGGCCGGCGTGGGCCAGGGCCAGGTTGCTGGCCAGCAGCAGGCTCAGGCCCAGCAGTCTACCGCCATGCAGACGCGTCATCGCACACTCCTGGCTTCCCCTTGGGAAGCGCTGGGCTTTGCTGCGCTCGGCAGGACGCGCAGGCTGGTGTAGTTGTCTTCGGTGAAGGCGCGCCCGAGACTGGGCGACTGCACGTGCAGGTACCAGGCGCCGGCCTCGGCCAGCTCCAGCGGTGCCTGGTAGAGCCCGTCGCCCACCTCGACCAGCGCCACGTCGCGGGGCAGCGACGAAGGCGCCAGGAAGTAGCGCAGGCTCAGGTCTTCGAGCCCCAGGCGCGGCTTGCCGTCCTCGCCGAGGATACGTACCTGGGCCATGTAGGGCGCGTGTTGCTGCAACGGCCGGGCGGTGCCGATGAACTCGGCATGGGCCCGCTTGCGCAGGCTCGACTGCGGCAGCGCCGCGACCTCGGTGCTGAAGCAGTGGATGATCTGCGGCTGGTTGAGCAGGAACGCCACGTCGAAGGTGCCGGCTGCCGGCAGCTTGACCGTCGAGCCATATACTCCCGGCGCCACCTCGCGCAGGCTGCGATCGATGACCAGCGCGGCGCGGGCCTGGTGGCCGCGGTTGTTGTAGCCCGACATCGGCGCGTTCATGCCCTCGGCGTAGAAGTAGGTGGTGTTGTCCACCGGATTGACCACGAACACCGAGTTGTCGTCGCGGGAAATGCTCACCCCCTGGGCCAGCGGCAGGTCGCCGGCCTGGCGCGGCGCGGCCGGCCCGGCCTCGAAGCCCTGGACGATCGGCGTGCGCCCCTGCCCGAGGCTTGCCAGGTTGATCATGCTCACCTTCGACGAGGCCAGGCCGCGCACGTAGGCGTAGGCCTTGGTAAAGGTCAGCTGGTAGGGCTCGGCGGCCACCGGGATGCGGTGGATCAGCTGGTCGGTGCTGGCGTCGATCACCAGCGCCTGGTTCTCCAGGGTATTGAGCACCACGCCGTAGCGACCATCGTGGCTGAAGCGCATCGGCCCCAGGCCCTGCTCGGCCTTGACCGTGTGGCGCAGGCCATGGCTGCGCGCATCGATCACCCGCACCGTGCCCTCCTGGCCATCGACCACGTACACCGTCTGCGACAAGGGCGAGTAGGCCACCGACAGCGGATGCGGGCCGACTTCGAGGGTCTTCACCAGGCGCATCTGGGCGGTGTCGATGATGCTCAGGGTGCCGCCGTCGCGGTTGCTGACAAAGGCGAAGCGCGAATCGGCACTGAAGGTGATCTCGTGATGCCCGGAACCGGTGACGAACGACTTGAGCATGGTCCGGCTGGGCACGTCGATCACCGTCACCCCGCCCTTGGCCGGGTCCTGGCTGTTGTTGCCCACCCACAGCAGGCGCTGGTCGGGCTGCAGCGCCACCCGCAGCGGCTGCTCGCCTGCCTCCAGGGTGGCCACGCGGGTGAAGGTCTCGGTGTCGATCAGCGCCACCTGGTTGCGTTCGGGCATGGACACGAACACCTGCTTGTCATCGCCCGTGGCCACCCAGTCCATGGGCCGACCCGGCAGGTCGATGCGCGCCAGGGTGCTGGTGACCCCGCCCACCGACACGGTCGGGTCGATCACGGTGAGGCTGGCGTCCTTGTTCAGCACCAGCAGGAAGTAACTGTTCAGGTCGAGCAAAGGACGAGCGCCGATGCTGCTCTTGAGGAATAACGCCACCCGCGCCTTGCAGCTGCTGTCGCGGTCGCCGACCGGCGCCGACTGCGCGGGGTCGAGCCAGGCGCCGGGGGCCATGCCCGACAGCGGCTGGCCGCTGGTCTGATCGCTGACCTTGAAGCGGATATTGGCAAAATCGCCCTCACGCAGTTCACCGCCGCCGAGGGGGCGCGCCTCGAACTCCACGGTGACGCCGTCGCGGCTGAGGGTGTGCAAGGCCTGGGGATCGGCGGCCTCCTGCAGCAGTTCGCGGGGGTCGCACCAGAGCTTCTCGTAGGCCACACCGAGGCCGATCAGCGCGGTGCCCAGCAGCAGGCCCAGGTAGGCTGGGCGCAGCTTGCGGTTCATGCCCGCGCTCCGCTGACGGGGATGGGCGCGCACGGGGCAGCGCCTTCGAGCGGGATGACCATGCTGCACCTCCACGGGGTTCAAGGCTTCTGTGGAGGGTGGAAGCAAGCGTTATGCCAGCAATAAAAGTGTTTTGAATCAGTGTGTTGGAGAAACAAGTGGAGAGTATTGGGGAGGCTGCCCCAAAGACGGGGGCGCTTTGCGCCCCGGCGATTACAAGCCAAGTGAGGCTTAATGCACCCTGCCCAATTCGACATCGTCCATCAACGCCTTGGCCAGGGCACTGAGATAGTGAGCGGGCTAGACCATGCGTGGTTCGCTCTCCATTACCCCAACCAAGGTCAGATGGAAGCGGTCAAGTCTGATGTTTGGGGCACGGTCTCAGGTCAGATCTCCCGGGCATGGGCCACTGCCGCCGCCACCTGCTCAGCCGTCGGTCGCACCCCGGTATACAGCACGAACTGCTCCAACGCCTGCAACGCGATGACATCGAGCCCGGTGATCACTGGCTTGCCCAGTGCCTCGGCAGCGCGGATCAAAGGCGTGCGCGCAGGCATGGCCACCACGTCGAATACCTGCTGCGCCGCCGCGATGGCGGTTTCGCTGAACGCCAACTGCTCGGCTTCAAGCCCTCCGGCCATGCCGATCGGCGTGACATTGACCAGCATCGGCGGACACCGGTCGCCCAGGTCCGGCAGCCAGCGATACCCGCAGATGTCCGCCAACTGCCGCCCGGCCTGCTCGTTGCGGGCGACGATAGTGCCCTCACGAAATCCTGCGTCACGCAGCGCACTGGCCACCGCCTTGGCCATGCCGCCGCTGCCGCGCAGGGCGAACGCGGTGCTCGGATCGAGTTCATGCCGGGCCAACAGTTGGCGCACCGCCAGGTAATCGGTGTTGTAGGCCTTGAGATGGCCATCGGTGTTGACCAGGGTGTTCACCGAGGCGATGGCCGCGGCGGACGGATCGACCTCGTCCACCAGCGCCAGGCACGCCTCCTTGTACGGCATCGACACGCCGCAGCCGCGGATGCCCAGGGCGCGGATGCCGGCCACGGCGGCGGGCAGGTCCTGGGTGGTCATGGCCTTGTAGTAGTAATCCAGCCCGAGCTGGCGGTAGAGATGGTTGTGAAAGCGCACGCCGAACGTCCCGGGGCGCCCTGCCAGGGAGATGCACAGCACCGTGTCCCGGCTCGGTGAATGGCTCATCGCGGTTCCTCTGTCATGGCTGAATCGATTGTGCCAGCGTACCAGACCCTGCCGCCGGTCGCCCCTTACACAACCTTTACCCTTTGCCAGCGCGCACTTTACCGTGGCTGCGGTCATAGTAATCAGGCCCCGTGCGTGGGGTTGCCTTGCGAGGTGTTCGCCATGAAGCGTTTCATCCCCGGAATCGCCCTGCTGGTCGGTACTCTAGCCATCAGCGGGCAGGCATCGGCCCATGGTGGCGGCTGGTATGGCCCGGGCCCAGTGATCGGCGCGGCGGTGGTGGGCGCGGTGGTCGGGGCGGCGGTGTCGGGCGGCCACGACCGTACCGTCTATGTCGAGCGTCAGCCGGCCTATTACCCGCCGCCACCGGTCTACGTGCAGGCGCCACCGCCGCCGGTCTACTACCAGCCCTACGTGGTCGAGCGCTATGTCCCCGCCCCGCCACCACCGGTGTACCGTCGCTACTACGGCCCGCCACCGGTGTACTACGGTCCGCCACGCTGGTGAGGGGCATAGTTGATAAAAGCAATGACCACTATCGAGGACATTGATTTCAAACCCTGAGGGCATCTGCGTAAGGTGGAGCCATGTTCGAGAGGAGATACACCATGGCCCCGATCCAGATCATGTCCGTTGTCGGCAGCGCGGTACCCAGCAGCCTGCGCCAACAAGGCCTGCTGGCCTGCTGGTACCTGTTGCGCAACGGTGAAACCATCAGCGGCCCGTTGACCAGCCGCCGCTCGGCCGAGACCCTGGCCGACCGCCTGCTCGGCGAGACGTTCGCCGCCTGACCCCGAATTTGTTGTGCGTTGCTCCCTACGCCTCTTGTTGCCCGCCGTCATGGCGGGCTTTTTTTTGGTTCTTCAAAACAACTGCCAGTTGTACGCCAGGATCAGGCGGCTCTCGTCGATGTCGCTGCGATAGTTCGAACGTGCCACCGTACCCGGATCCCCAGCCAGGTCCTTGGCAAATCAAAGGGCCACGGTATGTGTGGGAGCGGGCTTGCCCCGCGATAAGGCCCTCAGGCCTGCTGCAAGGCCCGTGGCCTTGAGCTGCGCTGCTCGGCCTCACTGTCCTGCGCCTGCTGCAACTGGAAGTCGAAGGTCAGTTCGGCAACCCGCCCTTGCCCGCTTTCGCGCAACACCACCTCGCCCACCAACCCTTCACGGGTGGCATAGGCGAAGTCGTCCCACAGGTAGCGGTCGCCGGCGAGGTTGATCTGGGTGGTCAGGTGGCGATGCCCCGGTGCCGAGATGAAGAAGTGAATGTGCGCCGGGCGCTGGCCGTGGCGGCCGAGCAGGTCCAGGCACTCCTGGGTCGGCCCCTGTGGGTCGCAGCCGTAGCCCGACGGCACGATCGAGCGGGCGCGGTAGCGGCCATCGGCGTCGGTGATGATGCGCCGACGCAGGTTGTAGGCGGACTGGCTCTGGTCGAAGAACGAGTAGGTGCCCCGGGTGTTGGCGTGCCACAGGTCGACCGTGGCGCCGGCCAGCGGTTGGCCCTGGGGGTCGAACACCTGCCCCTCGAGGAACATCACCGTGGCCACGCCCTCCTCGCTGCCATCGTCCATGCGCGCCTCGCCCTCGGTGATCGGCGCGCCCGCCACGTACAGCGGGCCTTCGATGGTACGCGGGGTGCCACCGGCCAGGCCGGCCTGGGCATCCTTGGCGTCCTGCAGCAGGTCGAGGAAGTGCTCCAGGCCCAACCCGGCCACCAGCAAACCGGCCTCGCCGCGCCCGCCGAGGCGGTTGAGGTAATCGACGGCGTGCCAGAACTCGCCCTCGCTGATCTCCAGGTCCTCGATCAGGCGCGCGGCGTCCTGCAGCACCCGCTGGACGATACGCTTCAGGCGCGGACTGCCGTTGTCGTTGTGCAGGCCCGCGGCCTCTTCGAAGAACTGCTGCACCTCAGGGGTATGGGAAATCTTCACGGTCATGATCAGGTACCTCGCGTTGTTCTTGTGGTGTGGGTTCAGCGGTCGTCGGCATGGATCGACGAGGGGTGGCGGCACAGGCCCGCGACCTCGATGTCCATGTAGGGGAACAGCGGCAGTTGCAGCAGGGTGTCGTGCAGCGCCTCCACGCTGGGCACGTCGAACACGCTGTAGTTGGCGTAGTGGCCGGCGATGCGCCACAGGTGACGCCAGGTGCCCTCGCGCTGCAGGCGCTGGGCCAGTTCCTTTTCATCAGCCTTCAGTTGCGCGACCCTGGTCGGGTCCATGTCGGCCGGCAGTTTCACGGTCATCTTCACGTGGAACAGCATGGTGTCTCTCCTTGTCTCAGCGGCGGGCGAAGCGCGACAACTGCGCCTCGTCCAGGGTCAGGCCCAGGCCGGGGGTGGCCGGTACGTGCAGGTGGAAATCGCGGTAGACCGGCGCCTCGCGGACGATGTCCTCGGTCAGCAGCAACGGGCCGAACAGTTCGGTGCCCCAGGTCAGCTGGCGCAGGGTGAGAAAGGCGTGTGCCGAGGCCAGGGTGCCCACCGCCCCTTCGAGCATGGTCCCGCCATACAGCGCGATACCGGCGGCTTCGGCGATCTGCGCGGTGCGCAGCACGGCGCGGGGGCCGCCGTTCTTGGCGATCTTCAGGGCGAAGACACTCGCCGCGCCTGCGGCGGCCAGGCTGAAGGCGTCCTCCACGCTCTCGATGGACTCGTCGGCCATGATCGGCGCCGGGCTGCGCTGGTTCAGGCGCACCTGGCCGCACCGGTTGATGCGCGCGATCGGCTGCTCGACCAGGTCGATGCCGTTGTCGCCCAGCACCTGGCAGGCGCGGATCGCCTGGGACTCGTCCCAGTACTGGTTGACGTCGACCCGCACACTGGCGCGCTCGCCCAGTTCGCGCTTGATCGCCAGCACGTGCCTGAGGTCCTGCTCCAGCGGATTGGCGCCGATCTTCAGCTTGAACAGCCGGTGACGACGGATCTCCAGCATGTGCTCGGCTTCGGCGATATCCCGGGCAGTGTCGCCGCTGGCCAAGGTCCAGGCCACCTCCAGGCTGTCGCGTACCCGCCCGCCGAGCAGCTCGCTGACCGGCAGCCCCAGGCGCTTGCCCTGGGCGTCGAGCAAGGCACTCTCGATCGCCGACTTGGCGAAGGTGTTGCCCTTGGCGAGCGTGTCCAGCCTGAGCATGGCGCCGTTGATGTTGCCCGCAGGCAGGCCGATCAGTGCCGGCGCCAGGTGCGCGTCGATATTGGCCTTGATGCCCTCGGGGCTTTCGTAGCCGTAGGCCAGGCCGCCGATGGTGGTGGCCTCGCCGATGCCCTCGACGCCGTCACTGCAACGCAGGCGCAGGATCACCAGAGTCTGGCGCTGCATCGTGTGCATGGCCAGCTTGTGCGGGCGAATGGTCGGCAGGTCGACGATGAGGGTCTCCAGCCGGTCGATGGTTGGGCGTGTCATGCAGGCTCCAGTTCAGTCAGGTTGGGGTTCAGGCCGCCGCGGCCAGGGCGTGGCGCCGGCCGCTGGCCAGGTGCACGGCCATGGCCAGCGCGGCAACGGCGCCGGGGATGGCGAAGGCGATGAAATTCAGTTGCAGCGGCAGGTCGATGCCCATCATCGCGCCGCCCAGCAGCGGCACGGCGGCAGCAGGAAAATGCCGATACATTGGCGATGATCGCGTGGACGTCGAGTGTTCGCATGGCATCTGTCTCCGTTGTTCTTGTTGTGTGCAGAAAAACCTTGCCGGAGCGGCCTTCAGCCGAGGTCGCCACCGCCCACCGGCAAGGTCACGCCGGTGATGTACGAGGCCTCGTCAGAAGCCAGGAAGAGGATCGCGCCGACCTGCTCGTCGAGGCTGCCGTAGCGCTTCATCAGGCTGCTGGACAGGGTCTGGTCGACGACCTGCTGGTACCAGTCCCGCTCCTGGGCGCTCTGCTCGGCCTCGTTGCGCGGGATGCGTCGCGCTGGCGCCTCGGTGCCGCCGGGGGCGGTGGCGTTGACCCGGATGCCGCGCCCGGCGGTCTCGAAGGCCAGGCACGCGGTGAGCGCGTTGACGCCGCCCTTGGCCGCGCCGTAGGGCACGCGGTTGATGCCCCGGGTGGCAATGGACGAGACGTTGACGATGGCGCCGCTGCCGCGTTCGAGCATGTACGGCAGCGCGGCGTGGCAGCACCACAGGGTGGGGAACAGCGAGCGGCGCACCTCGGCCTCGATCTGTTCGACCTGGTAGTGCTCGAATGGCTTGGCCCAGATCGTGCCGCCGACGTTGTTGACCAGGATGTCGAGGCGGCCGAAGGTCTCGACGGCGCGGGCCATGACCTGGGCGCAGTCGGCATGCCGTTCGAGGTCGGCGGTGAGGGTCAGCACGCCCTCGCCCGCCAGTTCGTGGACCAGCTCGGAGCGGTCCACCGCCACCACCTGCGCGCCCTCGGCCTTGAGCCGCCAGCACACGGCGCGGCCGATGCCCTGGGCGGCGCCGGTGACCAGGGCGACTTTGCCTTGGAATCGGTTGTTCATTTGAGTGTCCTGTTCAAGTCAAGATCGCCGGGAGGGCTGCGCCCTCCTTTCGCGGCACAAGGCCGCTCCTACAGGGACTGCGCGGCTGGTGTAGGAGCGGCCTTGTGCCGCGAAAGGGCCGCAACGCGGCCCCGGCGTTCTCGAAGCCAATGAAAACAAGAGGCCACCCTCACCCGCACGATGCGGGCAGCCCCATAAAAGCTTCAGGCCGCCGCCGCGAACTTCTCGTAGTAGAAATTGGCCGGGGTGATGCCCTGCTCGCGGATGTACTGACTGACCGCCTCGACCATCGGCGGCGGGCCGCACAGGTACACATCGACATCGCCGTCATTGAGGTGCCGCGGCTCGATGTGCTGGGTAACGTAGCCCTTCTGCGGGTACTGACTGTCGGGGTTGGCCACACAGGCGCTGAAGGTGAAGTCGGGAATGCGCGCGGCCAGGGCTTGCAGGCGGTCCAGTTCGACCAGGTCGAAGTCGTTGGTCACCCCGTACACAAGGTGCAGCGGATGCGCGCTGCCCTGCTCGGCGATCTTCTCCAGCATTGCGGTGAATGGCGCCAGGCCCGTGCCGCCGGCCAGCAGCAGCAAGGGGCGCTGGATCGGTCGCAGGTAGAAGCTGCCCAGCGGCCCGGCCAGGCTCATGCTGTCGCCAGCCTTGGCCAGTTGGGTGAGGAAACTGCTCATCAGCCCGCCCGGCACATTGCGAATCAGGAAGCTGACTTCGCCGTCCTTGGGCAGCGAACTGAACGAATAGGCGCGGCTCTGCTCGCTGCCCGGCACCTTGAGGTTGACGTACTGCCCCGGCAGGAACGCCAGGTGGCTGAGCGCCTCGCCCTTGATCGACAGGGCGATGGTGCTGGCCGACAGCTGGCGCACATCGCTGATGGCCGCTTCAAAGCTGGCCTGCTCGGTCTTGCACAGCTGCGACGAAGCCGGGATGCGCACCACGCAGTCGCTGGCGGCGCGCATCTGGCAGGTGAGCACATAACCCTGGGCGATTTCCTCCTCGCTCAGGGCGTCCTCGATGAAGTTGTCGCCCAACGCGTACTGCCCGGACTCGGCCTTGCACTTGCAGGTGCCGCAGGCGCCGTCGCGGCAGTCCAGCGGGATGTTGATGCCCTGGCGGTAGGCGGCGTCGGCCACGGTCTCGTGGCCGGTGGCCTCGATGAAGCGGGTGACCCCGTCCTCGAAATTCAGTGCGATCTGGTAGCTCATGGTGCACCTCGCGGGCGAGCCTGGGCGCGGCGCGCCCTCAGGCACACCGACAGGCTCGGCGGTGAATCAGATGTGGTAGATGTCGATGACCTGGCGCACGTAGTCGTTCTTCAGGACCACCTTCTTGGCCTTGATCAGCGGCTGCTCGCCTTGCAGGTCGAGGGTGTAGAAGCTGGTGCCGAAGTAACTGTCGGTGGTCTTGTAGCGAAAGCTCAGGGTGTGCCAGTTGAAACGAACCTGGCAGCTGCCCTCGTCCACCGCGACGATCTCGATGTTGCTGAGGTTGTGCGAGGTGCGGGTATCCGGCACCGTGGCGCTGGAGCGCTCGGTCTTGATACGGAACACCCGGTCCTCGAGACCGCCACGGTTGCCGTACCAGATCAGCGAGATCTCGCTTTGCGGGTCCTCGGTCAGGGTGTCGTCGTCATCCCAGGAGGGCATCCAGAAGGTCGCGTCACAGGCGTACAGCTCCAGCCACTGGTCCCACTGGGCGTCGTCCAGGTAGCGCGCCTCGCGGTAGAGGAAATCGCGCACGGTGTCATGCAGGCTCATTGCACGGCCTCCACGGGGATCAGCTGTTGTTCGTCCTTCAGGGCCTGGACCATGGTGTCCTGCCAGTACTTGTGCTGCAGCACGAACAGGCCTTCATCCTCGGTGCGCACGCCCGACAGCAGCGGCTTGAGCGCGATCTCGCCGGCCGCCGCGTCGGCGCCTTCGATCCAGTGCTTGGCCCCCCGGGACATGTCGTTCCAGCCGGCACCGGCGCCGTAGCCGGTCTGGCAGGAGCGGAACTCTTCCAGGTCGTCCGGAGTGGCCATGCCGCTGACGTTGAAGAAGTCCTCGTACTGGCGGATGCGCCGGGCGCGGGCCTCGGCGCTTTCACCCTTGGGCGCGATGCAGTAGATGGTGATCTCGGTCTTGTTCACCGAGATCGGCCGGGCCACGCGGATCTGCGAGCTGAACTGGTCCATCAGGTACACGTTGGGGTACAGGCACAGGTTGCGCGAGTTCTCGATCATCCAGTCGGCGCGGGCCTGGCCGAAGTCGGCGGCCAGTTGCTCGCGGCGCTCATAGGCCGGGCGATCCTCGGGGTTGGCCCAGCGGGTCCAGAGCAGCAGGTGGCCGTGCTCGAAGGAGTAGAAGCCGCCGCCCTGCTTGGCCCAGGCGCCGGCGCTCATGGTCTTGATCTCGTCGCCCGCCTCGCGCTGCTTGCGCTGGCTCTGGGTGGCGGCGTAGTTCCAGTGCACGGAGCTGACGTGGTAGCCGTCGGCGCCGTTCTCGGCGGTGAGCTTCCAGTTGCCTTCGTAGATGTACGAGCTGGCGCCACGCAGCACTTCCAGGCCCTCGGGCGACTGGTCGACAATCATGTCGATGATCTTCGCCGACTCGCCCAGGTGCTCGACCAGCGGCTTGACCTCGGCATTCAGGCTGCCGAACAGGAAGCCCCGGTACGACTCGAAACGGGCGACCTTGGTCAGGTCGTGGGAGCCGTCGCAGTTGAAGCTGTCGGGGTAGCCGGCGTTGCCCGGGTCCTTGACCTTGAGCAGCTTGCCGCTGTTGTTGAACGTCCAGCCGTGGAACGGGCAGGTGTAGCTGGAGCGGTTGCCGCGCTTGTGCCGGCAGAGCATGGCGCCACGGTGGCTGCAGGCGTTGAGGAAGGCATTGAGTTCGCCGTCCTTGTTGCGCGCGATGAAGATCGGCTGGCGCCCCATGGTCAGGGTGAGGAAGTCATTGTTGGCGGGGATCTGGCTTTCGTGGGCCAGGTAGATCCAGTTGCCCTCGAAGATGTGCTTGATCTCCAGGTCGAACAGGCGCGGGTCGGTGAACATCTCCCGCTTGCAGCGGTAGACGCCCTTCTCCCGGTCATCCTCGAGCAAGGCATTGAGATAGTCGAATCCCAGGGACATGGCCAGGGCCTCCGTTGTTATTGTTCAGGCCGGGTCAGGTTAGGTCCCTGGGTGGGACGGGGATATCCGGATTGTGCAGAGTGCTATCCGTTTTATGCAGTGTCGCTGCGGAGTTCATTGCGTTTGTCTGCCGCCTGCCGGACATCAGTCCTGCGGCCTGGCGCGGGAGCCTCGGTGGCTGAACGTTGAGAGGACGCAGCCACCACTTGGTCGGGCACCGCTGGCGTTGGTCGCAGCCAGTCATATACCCAGTAGACGGGAGCAAGAGGCCCGTACTTGATTGCCATCTTGCCGGTTTGCTTGGCTACAGCCCACCGGTTCGACCAGGTCGGGTTCCTGAGCAGCCTCACGAAGAGTCTTGCAAAAGTGGTCGCATCCTCGACGAAGGCCAACTTTTTCCGCACGGACTTCTTCACCAATTGCCATTTGCTAGCGGCAGGTGCAGGTGCAGTACGCATTCTTTGACGGGTATGCCCAGAAGGATCGACGCTATTGATCGGGTCACCGGCACAATAGGCATAGGTATTCAGGCCACCCTCACCGAAAGGACTCAAGTCATCAGGTGAGGTGAACCGCAGAAGAACCGGGCTATATGCCCGATAGCCATTACCCAGCAGATAATTGCCGGACAACCACTCGCGAAGCTCGCCAGTGAATCGTAGCGACGGACAGGCCGGAAGGGCCCTGGGGTCATGACCATAGGTGGTGTATGCCAACGCCACCGAGCCTGATCGAGTTTCGGCACGTATCACCGAGCCATGGGAATCCGCGCACTGCAATCGAATCGAGAGGGTCATGGTCTGTTCTCTGCCGGGACACGTGAGAGTCCCGCTCCTGGCGAACAGCCACAACTGGCAAATTTGCCAGGTAGTGCCTGACCGGTGGCCTACGCTGCCGGGATCAGGTGCTCTCCCGCACCATCAACTCGAACCCCAGGTCCTGCTGCCCGGTGGCCACCCGCTTGCCATCGAGCAGCGCCAGCAACGCCTGCGCCGCGCCGCGGCCGACCGCCGCGCGCGGGGTGCGGATCGAGGTCAGTCGCGGGACCATGTGCGCCGAGGCCGGCAGGTCGTTGAAGCCGACCATCGCCACCCGTCGCGGCACCTCGACGCCTTCGCGCAGCGCCTGCAGCACCGCCCCCTGGGCCAGGTCGTCGTTACAGAAGAAGATGCCGTCGACATCCGGCGCCTTGGCCAGCAGACGGCTGAACAGCGTGCCACCCAGGCCGATGGACGACGGCTGCGGATCGAGCATTTCCAGCTCGGGCGCCTGCAGGCCGGCCTCGGCCAGGGCCTGGCGGAAGCCCTCGGCGCGCTGCATCACCCGCGGGTCGAGCTGCGCGGCAATGAACCCCAGACGCCGCCGACCACGCTCGATCAGGTGGCGCGCCGCGGCGCGGCCGGCCTCGTGCTGGGAGAAGCCCACCGACAGGGCATCGGCCTCGCCGCCCAGTTCCATCATGTGCACGCACGGCACCCGGCTGGTGGCGAGCATCTGCCGCGAGGCGTCGCTGCGTTCGAAGCCGGTGAGCAGCATGCCGCACGGCTGGTAGGCCAGGTAGTTGCGGATCAGGTTCTCTTCCTCGGCGATATCGTAGTGATAGTTGCCGATCAGTACTTCAAGACCACGGGGGCGCATCACCTCGTGGATGGCCTCGAGGGTGTCGATGAACAGCTGGTTGGACAGCGACGGGATCAACACCACCACCGACTGGCTGCGCGCCGAGGCCAGGGCGCGCGCCGCCGGGTTGGCGACATAGCCCAGGCTGGCCGCCGCGGCCATGACCTTCTGCGCCAGCTCCGGTGCGACCGTGCTGACGCCGCGCAGGGCGCGGGAGGCGGTGATGGGGGAAACCCCGGAAAGCCTGGCGACTTCCGCCAGGGTGGGACGACCGGTAGTGCGCGAGCCAGTGCGGGACATGAGTGTTGTAA